>Ga0208618_1000004_pt1 | contig 131144 bp, 185 predicted proteins | sample CryBogCBE18Jul08_FD_184585 | JGI IMG/M metagenome (GOLD analysis project Ga0208618, IMG submission 184585) | Freshwater microbial communities from Crystal Bog, Wisconsin, USA - CBE18Jul08 (SPAdes) | ecosystem: Environmental > Aquatic > Freshwater > Lake | place: Crystal Bog, Wisconsin, USA...
GTCAGAGTTTGCTATTCAGGATACTGACCCTGGTCACTTTGATACTGATCCTAAGCCTTGTACAAAGATTATCTTTGATAACTGTAACTTAGATGCTATCATTCATGCTCTCTTAATTTATCAGGATAATCTTAAGTCTATTAACAATCAATAATATGAAAGTAAAAGAACTAATCGAGAAGCTTCAGAAGTTTGACTCAGAGCTTGAAGTCTATGTAGATGGTTACGAGGGAGGTTATGATACCCCTCAAGAACCTTTTCAATCTCCTATGAAGCTAAATGTACACAGTAAAGAGTTTTGGTATTATGGATTACATGAGCTTCATAGAGTAACGGATAATGGTCAACCTGATGCCGAAGCTATAATCATTTCTAGGTAATATGCTGCAATATATCTTTTGGTCTTCGGTTCTAGGTGATGATGATAAACCAGTTGTTCATCATGGTCATATTACCACATCACCTCCACATTCTACTGATCCTTATATGGCAATTTGGTTTTTTAGCATTATATTTGCAGTAGTCTTTTTAGTTATTAGTATACCTATTCTATCAATCTGGTGGGATATAAAGAAACATCCTAATAAACCGGTAAGGAGAGTGGCAAAGAAATGAAATTTCTATTCTGTTTAATCTTTGGACACGATTACGAAGTCAGACATTACTATGAAGATCCACATCTTCATTGTACAAGGTGTAACTATAAGAAGTTCTAAGGGACTTACTTCTTCTTATTAGCTTTAGCCTTAGCAGCGCCAGCAATCTTCTCAGCTACCTTTTTACTATAACCAGCCTTTTCAGCAGCTTTCTCTACCTTTGTAAAGACGTGCTTTTCTTTCTTCTCTTCAATGAGACCTAACTCAGGGAGAATATTCTCGCTAACAAAACCCTTAATGCTATCATCATAAAAACCAGTCATAACATACTCAAGAAATGTTTCAACAGCCTTGTTATTATGTGTACGAGCACGGTCTAATGTCCTCTCCAAGAGGGCCTTATTAATCTTACCCTCATACCACTTATAGGCAATGAACTTAACTGTACCTTCCTGAATAGGATTATAAGCAGGAGACATAAAAGTAAAACTCGATGTAATTCTAGAAACAATATCCATCATAAGATCACTATCTCCTACAGTAAGTTGTTCTTCAGGTTGGTTATAGATGCTAGCATAAGCTTCACCTAAGATCTTGTATTCATCACGCATATAGATTATTTAGTCATATTAGTTAGTTTTATTAGTGGCAGGAGTGAAGAAGACAGGTTATACAAATAAAAGCTATTGTAAATCCTCCAATTTTAATATACAAACTAGTCTGCTTTTCGATCTTTTCTTTCTCTTCTAGTTCTCTAGCTCGTTGCTCTCTCCACGCTCTTGTTATCTCTTCTTGATGCTGTTCCTCTTCTATTCTTTCTCGCTCTACTTTTTCTTCTCTCTCCCATAGTCCTGGTTGATCTCTATAATAGACATTCAAGCACTTACGGCAGCAGAATAGATTGATAGGATTAGCACCTCTAAGACCTGAAGACGGTGCCACTAATCTTCCACACTCTAAACAATTATTCATGTTTCTATACATTGTAAAGATATTTACAATCTATAAAATTAAGGCAAATCTAATCGTTGTTTTGATCTAATAAACTTGTTTATTTTTATACTTGCCTACTGAAGATAACACTGTAATATATTTACATCATGCACTTATGGCCTAATCCATCAATTATTCGCGCATCTAAAAAATGGGATGTAAACAATATTCTAGCTAATCGCCCTAAGGGATTATCTGATGAGGAATGGAAAACTATCGTAGCTGAACATAAGCTTAATAAAAAGATTATGCTTAATATTGTTCCTAAGGAGTCCAAGAAGATCATTAAGCAATCAGATAGAAAGTAATTTCGGAGGGAAGCGAGTTTAGCTACGGTAATTTATTCCTCGGTGGGCTAAAGGTAAGCCAACAAACTGTTAATTTGTTCATCATGGAAGTTCGAATCTTCCCCGGGGAGCCATTTTTAAAATAATTTAACTCCCTTGTAGTGTAATAGGTAACACTTCAGAATTTGGATCTGACATTTGTCGTTCGAGCCGACACGAGGGAAGTTTTTTTATTAATAATACCTGTAATAATAACCAAGTAAGGAAGAGCGTTTTGCTCTTTAAAATAACCAAGTGAGGAAGCATCAATTATACAGAGTTCAATACCTCTCTCAATACAGGCTTGGAACTTTCTGTTATCGTTGTTTTGTATTTTTGAAAGAAGTTCTATTCCGTGTATTGGCTCATAATGGTATATGCCGTTGAGCTCGAACGCAAGCTTTAACGACGGAATGTAAATATCTAACTCTGAATCAATCGCATCCTTTTTATTAAAATGTAATTCTATATCAGAGTATTGCTCTGTTAATTTTTTTTCTAACCATACTTCAAGTTTTGAGCGCCTGTTACCAGTTGTTTTATGGGTGTTATTATATTTTGCTGCACATGATTTTGTACAAAATATGTTTTTGTATTCTTTAAATTTTCTATTGCTAACCCTATCTTTAGCTTTATTGTATGGTACAGTAGCTGTACAATGCGTACATATTAGAGGAGAAGAGTAGTAATTTCGCTCGTTTTGTATTCTTTTTTGCTTATTTCTTTCTATTGCTTTTTGAATCTCAATACCTGATCGAGGTTTTTTAGAATGTACTCTCTGATGACCGCCACGCGCGTGAGCAGTCTCAAAAACTCTTTCACAATAATCGCATTTATACATATATTTATTTATTCGAATATATGTTTTCGACTCCTACTCAAGGAGCTTTTCCCTCGTAGCCAGAAATTAACGGTCGTTCTTATTGTATAACATTCGAGCAATAACTAGTGAGGTTAACAAACAAACAGCTAACAATAAACAATCGTTCTGATTCATACAAAAATATTATAGATACTTAAAAAGTTATCAAGCAGAAAATTCTGCTTGTGGTTCCTATTTGTTTGAGCCATAATAATAGTATGAAAAATAAAAACAACGTCAACGATATTATTCTAACTTTTACTAATACTGGAAAGCTTCCGACAAAGTATATTACCTGTACAAAGTGTAACGCCGAAGTTACAGCCTTTGGAAGTAACCTTGAAGGTAAGATTAAGAAGTTCGGAACTCTCTTTAATCTTCTTACAACTTTTGAGTGCCGGAAGTGTGTGTCAGCTTCCAAACCTAAGAAGGAGAAGAAGATCTCTGTTCGGATTATGAAGCGGGAGAAGAAAGAGGAGATTAAGAACTATGAGATTCCTAAGATGAAGTGGAGTATCCCGCGGAACGTTTTTCTTAAAGACGCTCCTGATCTTATCGAGGATCATACAAAGCATAGTTGCGCTGCTCCTCAGCTCTTTCTCAACAACGGACGGAATTGCGATGGATGCGCTTTTTGGAATAACTGTCAGTGTCCGATTAAGACTGCTAACGAATTTGCTGCAAAATAATATGCAATACAAACTCGCTTATTTTATTATTTGGTCCTACAGACTTCTCTTTAAGGTAGGTACATACGATCATTATAGGCTTACGTACTTACTTGAGGATATTAACGAAGAAGAGTATCGTTATAGTATTTCTAAACTTCTAAATAGAACCTGGGACATTTAATATGAACAGATACAAAGTATATATTGCTAAACTAAAGAGAACAAATACTATTCCCCGTGTTGTTCTAAAGATAGGCATTACATCCTCTTCGGATGCTATGGATAGGCTTACTTACAAGGGAGCTGATGAATTATATCCTATTTCCAATTACTTTTCTGATATTAAGATTATGAAAACATCTCAGAGAATTTACTCTAAAGAAGAGGCAGAGAGTATTGAAGCCTATATTATGCAAAGTATTAAGGGATCTGATTTATATTTTCATAATTGGAGAGAACCAGATCAAATCTCTGGTATTACAGAGATGCGTACTTGGAACTACGATGAGTTTCTCAAGGCAGTAGATCTACTAAAACAAGCTTGTAGTTCCCAGCCTGTTCATACATAATCCTTTTATCAATTAAATTATGGGTGCGTACATCTACAGACTAAAAGGAACAAAAGCTTTTGAAGAGCTTACTATTGAAGGTAAGAAGGAAAAGGTCTACGATTACGTTTACTGGTACAAGCCCTATTACACAGGTCTTTACGAGAAGGAACCTAAATGGATGAAGCCTATTAAGATGCTTGATGCCAGACTCCGTAAGGCTTTTGAGAAGGTCGAGCCTGTCAAGTGGGTTCGTCATGTTAATGAAGGGGGCGTTAAGGATGACGAGATCATTGAATGGCCTGGTGGTATTTGTATTAGTGATTACAACGAGCGTTATCAGACTGCTCGGAGAATTTCGATTAAAAAATAATATGTTAAAGAGAGATAATTGGACTACAGCTGAAGCAATCAACATTATTAAAGGTGGGACAATTGCATGGTGTAGTGAAGGTGGAGACATAGAAGACAATCCAGACTATTACGCAAACCTTGATCGTAACAAAGGTATCTATAAAGTTATTGAGAGTGTTAAAGGGTGGGATAGGGAGATTTGGACTAATGACGAATTGATTGAATTTCTTGATGAAGCAAAAATTCGTGTCAAGATGGATGATGCAAAAACTTGGTCCAAAGCTGAATATGACTCTGTAGTAGAGTACAATCATGGTCTTGAATGTAGTATTATTCAACTCTGGGATCTTAAAGCAAATCCAGAAGAGTCTTATAGTGCTATGGCTTTAGATACAGAGACAGGACAAATTGTAGTTATCAGTTCACCGCTTCCTCAATAATCTTCTTGCACTATTCAGCTCGTTCATACATAATACTTGTATGAAGAATAAATCAACCCTAACCCCAACTAAGTAACCCCATGTCAACATACTCAAAAATTATTGCTTTTACCTCGTTCTTTAACATCCTATTCTGTACCTTTGAACTCGGTCGGATCTCAGCAGGTGGTCAAATGTCCTTGCTTTCAACTCTTATCATTGCTGTAATCTCTATAGCTTCAATGGTCGATGCCTTCTCTACTCCATCAAAGTAATATGGAACCAACACTACTAACCGAAACTATAGATCCTAATAAATGTGTAGGAGCTGTACATGATTGTAAGAATCCTGCTACCTGCTCCGTTAATCATCGTACTCTTGGTGATATAAGAGTATGTGAAGCCTGTAAAGTTATTGTAGAGAATCTAAACTATGAATCTAACTGAACCAACTCTCCGTAGATCGGAGTTTCGTAAACTATTAAACATTCGTTGCTGTAATGAATTTGGGCTAGGTTTAATGGATCTTCCTGATATTATCTGTATTGATGATGTTTATTGGGAGGGTATTACTCTCAAAGAAGCTAATCAAATGATTGATGGATGTATAGATGATATTAAGGACGAGCTTGGATATACTACTGTACATACGGTTAACGCACCTGTTTACGATATAAACGAATAAACTATGAGGACAATTAAACTAAAGGCAACTATCAACTACACTGTTAATATCGAACAGATTGTTGAAGTCTCTGAAGAGGATAATCGTAATACACTTCATGAGAAGGCAAAAGAACTAGCTCTAATTGGCATTGAGTCTAATCCTAATGTCAGTAGTGAGGTGAGGGAGCTGTACATTGCTGATATCGATTCTGAAGGTAATCCTATTGTCTGGGTTCGACCATAATAGGCTTGCTACTTCCTTAAAATCTATCTATACTAATAGTATGGAAAATAAGACATATACAAAGAAGCAAATCAACAACTACAAGAATTACGAGATCATTCGTAAGTCTGGAGCATATAATATGTTCTCCTCTCAAGCTCGGCTCTCTACAGGATTAACTAAAGATGAGTATCTATTTGTAATGGAGAACTATAAAGAGCTTAAAGATGTTGCTGCAAGCTTTGATGCTGATAACTATCTTCTCAAACAAGTAGATCATAACTAATATGACATACCAAGATCTCATAGATAAGATTCATCTTCTTGGATGTTACAAAGATCCAGTTAAGCTCATGTCTATGCATACCAATGATGTGTTTAAGATTTCTACTTGGCATGAAGCGAAAGAAAATATACCATATGAAGATATTGAGAAAGATCAAATTATCTTTGATATTGAACTAAACAACTACTAACATTTTATAAACGATCTAGAAATAGAATGCAAGGAGAGCTTGCTCGGGTCTTTTTTAACATAAAAGTTAATTTTATTAACCTCATTGAACATCTAGATTGTTTTTTTCTTGTTGATTCCTAAAACTAAAGCCATAATAAGCGTATGAAAAATGAAATACCAGAACAAGTAAAAGCTGAAATCGAAGCTCTCTATATGGAGATTGAAGGCCTAAAGGAGGTCGTTAATAACAATAAAGCTGTTCTTCATGATTTAATTGAAATTCTCAAGAACGTAAAAATTCCCTATCATGCTTAATCTACAGCCATACGTTGATAAGGTCTGGGCTGCTTCAGACCGAGAGGAGAAGATTAAAGCTCTTACGGAGATGGTTAATGCTTCTACAGCTAAGAAACTCACAAAGATTAAAACCCTCCGTGATATGGTTCACATGAGCAATACTCAGTTAGATTTTCTAGCGAGTAACTATTCAATGTCTGGAATGGGTATGAAGGTTATTTAAGATGATTAAATACCTATGTGCAGGAACAACCTAAGGTAGAACAACTTATAAGCATACTTGAGCAGATAGGAAAACCTCCGCTCGTAATCATAGATATTCTATCTAACATAATTAAACAACAAATGATGTATGGAGGTTCTTTAGAAGATAAACTTCAATATCATATTGAAACAAATAAAAAAAGCTTGTAACTTCCGATAGAAGCATTCATAATGAATGTATGAAAAATAAAGATACAGAAATTGTTGCTGAATACATTCACGATCTTATCATCGAGCATGATGGTAAGGATATTGATACTGCTATCTTTGGCGGTGAAGAATGGATGGTAAAGATGTCAGCTCTTGATCATTCCGCTGTTACTCTCTCCGGAGGTGAAGGGCGAGTGTTTAGGATTACAGTTGAGGAGATTTAATATGTACCGCAGATCATTTAAGCACAAGTATTGGTATCCGATATCAGTAGACATTGAGAGAACTTTGCGGAAGTTTCGCAGACTTGTAGATCGAACTTATCGAAAGATCTGGCCTTATATTTTTACTGCTTTTATTCTCTTCTGGCTTTTTATTGCCTATACACGAATGAAGTATGATTACTCACTCATTCATAATTACGCTAATCTTGATACTCCTTTCTCTGACTACTATACAAAGTGGAACACAGAAGGTAAGCCTGGACAGGACCCTCCAAAGTAATTCTTGTAATTCCTTTTCGATTTCTTTATACTGAATGTATGAAAATTGAAACTGACGAAGACATGGTAACTACTGATGATATTGTTGAAACTCTCATGGATGCGTATGAAGGATATGCAGACATCAATGATATGAACGCTAAGATTCAAGGAACGTTTGAGGGTCTAGGTTACCTCACTCGAAATAAAGGATTCACTATTAGGGTTGGTTCTAGGCCTAATGTTCAGGAGTTTCAAGTCACAGTAACACCTCGTTAATATGACTGAAAAGACATTTGAAAAGAAGCACAAACTTCTCTGGTCTCAATATAAGAAGGCTTACACAAAGTCGATTAAACAACAGCAAAAAGCTGACCTTCTTAGGGATGAAGCTAATAAACTTCACGTCAAAGTCTGGGAGTTAGAAGCGAAATTTGCCAATCAATAAGCTTGAAATTCCTATAGGATTTCTTTATCATAAGAGTATGAAAAATAAAAACGAAGAGTTCATCAGTTGGATTGCCGATTACTTGCATGAGTTGGAATACAAGTACTCTGAGACTTCAGCAGATAGAGAGAAGTTTCTACTAGTTAATGAGATTTCTGATACCATTAACGAGAAGTATAGTGAGATGGTTCTAGGTCTTCCGTCAGAGTCTGAAGAAGAAGCTTGAAATTCCTAAGGGATTACCTTATACTGGTAGTATGAAAATTAAGGCATACGAATACAAACAAATGACAGAGGAAGAGCGTTCGATGACTCTCTTCTATACGATCGAGGGAATGGTTGAATCTCTTCAAATTATTGGAAATGAGTTAGATACTGAATCTTCGACTGGATGTTCACGCCTAGCTCTTATCTCTGAACTTGAAGAGAAAATTGAAGCCCTTTACTCTAGAGTTCACAAGGACTTTGTAGATAACAAAACCAAAAATACAATCACCTACTCCATCTAAAACATATGACATACAAAGAACTAATCGAAGAACTGCAGAAGATTCCAGCAGATAGACTTGGAGATACAATTACTGTATACGATCCGGATAGGGATGACTATTGTGGGGTTAATCATATGTCAGTAGCCCTAGATAATAACAACGATGTATTGGATGAAGGACATGCCTATTTGGTTCTTCGTTCATATGGATTCTAACATGAACGAAGACTTTGATGGACTAGGTCTTTAGACTTGAAATTCCTTTTTGATTCCTTTATACTAATAGTATGAAAAAAGCTAAGATTGAGGATGTACTCAATACAATCTCCGAACTTAGTAGAAGGAGGGAAGAAGGAGACAATCCTTACCGTAAAGTAAACGAACTTCAATCTATTATAGGAAGTACATTAAATGGTGTATATCCTAGCCTTCAGGAAGCTATTAACATTAGATACAAGAAGATTAAAGAAGAAGTTGATGGACTAAAACCTATTCGTAAACCTTTTAGTAGCGGGATGGAGGATGAGATGCTCGTAAGAGAGTATGATTGGTAATAGTAAAGCTTGAATTCCTAATAGAATTCCCATATACTCATAGTATGAAAAATAACAACGACGTTACACACAATTGTAAGAGTGAACTAGTTCTCTGGTTGGATAACGATCCGTTCTTTCACCAGGAATGGAGAACGACTATTAGAACAGGTAACCTCACATATATTAAAGATGCATTTGAGGAGGCGGGATTTAAGTACAGGAAAGATCAGTGGGAAGAGGTAGTGGATCAATTTGAATTTGAACTGAAGGAAGAGGAAGAAAGATTAGATTCCTATTGCAGTATCCTTCAATAGCCTGTATACTAATAGTATGAAAAATAAAGCAACCCTGAAGTCCGACGGCTGGTATATTATCTTTGTTAATGGTGTGGAGGAAGAGCTCCATCTAGCAGCTAACACCAATCTTTTCATCTTTGACGAAGAACATGATGGGGAGGGACATGTTGATATGTATCACTGTGAATCTGATGAATTTCAAGGCTCTATTTCACTTGAGCCTCATCAACTAATTCTAGCTTGAAATTCCTTTAAGATTCCATCATAATAATAGTATGAAAAATAAGAACACATCAGTAAACGAATACTACGAGAACGTAACAACGGCTGCTAAGGTCCTGGAGGAGTACTACGGGAGGCTAACGAAGTTCACTTCTAGTGAAGAGCGAAAGAAGGAGTATAATACCTTTAGACGTGAGATGAGAGATTTGTGGAAGACTCATGCGTCGTACGCCTTAGAACAATAAGCTTGAAATTCCTTTTGAATTCCTTTATACTGATAGTATGAAAAATAAGAACACCCTAGTAAAAGAATACTTCTTCGGATATGATTTGAAGAATGTTAAAGCAGTTCAAGACTATGTTCAAAAGACATATAAGGACGAAGTAGATTATGAGATGTATGTTGGGTATGGAGACGATGTAATGAACGCTCTAGAAGTCTATAACGAGAGTCTTACTAAGGATATAACATTCCTAGGGCTAGTAAATGAATGCGAAGGAAGAGGAGAGTTTGAAAGCGAAGACGAGGAATAAGCTTTAAGTTCCAATCAAATTACAATATACTAATAGTATGAAAATTAACGGATACAAGAAAGAGTTCATGAAAGTAGTAACCTATAGAGTTGAAGACGTCCCGGGTGTAGGAACAGTTATGTATTCAGATTACTACGATGATAACGATAAGATTGTAGATAGTATTATGAGAACGGAGGAAGGGTATACAATTGAAGTACCATCAGTTCTAGAAGAAGTTCAGAACTTTATTGATGAAGAGATGAACGTAAAGATCTAAACAAACATGGAATACAAATTGATTCAATACAAGGATAAGGATCTAGATCTCTTCAATAAAGAGGTTAACGAGTTACTAAAAGATAATTGGAAACTCGAAGGAGACTATAGGATTACAACCATTAAGTCAAAGGTAGTAGATAGCTATCTTATCTATAGTCAGGTACTAACTAAGGAAGAAGAGAAGAAAGCTCTAGGATTTAACGTACATCTATTAGAGGAAGAGAATAAAAACATAGAGAAAAAGAAGAAAAAGAGTTAGTTTTTACTAAAAAGAAAAGAAAAGACTAAGAAAGTTAGTCTAGACTAACATTTAAGTACGAGGAAAGGTAACAATAAGTCGTAGAAGTTCAAACAACGATTAGCCCCGGTTAGTTATTAAAAGCGGGCGGGATTAAAAGAACCCCTTAGGGAGAACCTGTTGTCCCTAGTCGATAGATAGAGTAGATAGAATATAGAAGGGGATAGAGAAATATAGAAATCCCTAGGAATCTCCAAAGAAAGAGGGAAAGAGCTGTTAGAGCTTGTTTATAGCCGTTCAAAGCCGTTCGAGCTCGTATAAACTGTAGCACATCCCACCTCCGTTCAGGAACTTCTAGCGTTATCTCCGAGCTACAAACTGCAACATCTACGGCAAAAACGGTTTCTTCTTGCGTTCCAGCCCAGAAACCCATATACTGTATAGATAATGACGACTACACCCAACTACTACGATTGTTTTATTGACTCCGTTCTTAGTCTTCCACCGAAGCTCCGAATGAGCATCCTTAAGGGTGCAGGTACCGGGTGTACGGACAACAACCCCTATCTCTACCTCTGGAACCACTATAGTGATCTAGATAGTGAGATCGGTCAATTCCTCCATGCTATTCTAGATGAGTACAACCTTGCCCTTGACTAAGATGAAGAAATTTATTAAAAATCCCTATGCTTACTTCCTATCTAAACTCGGATATAAGTACGTTCCTAACTCACCAATTTTAACCTACTTAACTCGATTTTCTAACTCTACTTACTTTGAAGATAGAATGAATAACAATGACCTAGATAGGTATACTTACAAGCTTTATTCTCTATAGTTATTATCCATACTCCTCTAGAAGGTGCTAGCAGGAACTTTGTTAAGCCGATGTTAAATTAATCAAAGTTCCTGACGTTAGATTGATGTTAGTGCATCTAGGTAGGGTCAGCTAACAAACGTAGCAAAGTATTACCTTCTCTTCGAGCTGTTTTCCTCTCCTAGGTCCCTGCTCAACGACCTCTTCTTTATTATCCATTCAGTATATAGAGATTCAGAAGGAACTACAAGCGGAATCTGAAAAACTTTCCTCTTGAGTTCCTCTGAATGTTCCGCCATAATGAATGTATGAAAAATAAGAACAGCACAACCAAGATCAAGAATCAGAAAACCGGAAAATATGTTGATATCAACAAAGTTCCGGTTTCAGCGTTCTTTGAATAGGCTTGAATGTTTCTAATCCTTCCATCATAATAAAATTATGAAAAATACAATAGAGGAACAGAATTATTCAATTGCAAGCAAAGAGGCTATTAATGCAGGTGATGATGTAGCTTTTTACAGTTTTCAGCTATCTCATCTCACTGAGAACTTACCTATTAAAATTGTTTTGAAAAAGATTGGCAATCTTGAAATTCTTAACAAGATTGATAAGGCTAAGAAACAACTTAAACAAGCTGAAAAGCTGCTAGTTCTTGCTAAAGCCAAAGAGAGAGCAGCTTGGGCAGCTTTGCAAATGCAGGCTTGAAGTTCCTTTTAGAATCCCTTATACTAATGGTATGAAACTTGATAGAATGATTGGCAATTGTACTATGGAAGATGTTGTAGAAGATATCTTTGGAAGCGTTAGTGAGTTCGCCCGCCTTGTAGAAGAGAACGGAGATGAATTTCTATATAAGAATTCTATAGTTGTCAAATACGACGAAGATAATGATGTTCATTATTTCTTCGAGCTTTAAGCCTTGAAGTTCCAACCAAAATCAAATATACTAATAGTATGAAAAATAAGAACATCGTAACTAACCCAATCAACCTTCCCTTCCTCTTTGCTACGACTTTGATTGTAGTGATTAACGTAATAGCGTTCGCTTTGATGCCTCGATAAAAGGCTTGAGGTTCCTTTAAAGATCAGACATAATAGAAGAGTAGAATAAGTCAAACAACAACAACCAACAACAAACTAAAATGAACAAAAATACAACCCCAATTGAAGTCATCGAGTATCTTACTAACTACTTCGAGACGTTTGGCAACTTGCCTGTTCCAGTCATCGAATGCCAGGCTTCAGGTACTGCCTTCACCTGCTTCGGAACTAACCTCAAAAATAAGATTGAGAAGTTCGGCGGAATTAAGGAGCTTCTTACCACGTTTACTGGACGTGGAGTAGTGAAGAAGACTACGACTAAGGTCGAGGTTAAGGAGGAGACTCCAACTACTGTAGAGGCAACGATCACTAAGCGTTCACGTCCTAGCCGTTCGAAGGCTGCAATTGCCGAGCGTCAAGCAGCTCAGGTCGAAGTCCAAGCCTAAAACCTAACCCATTAACATATACTAATATGAAGATTGATTATCGTAAAGGCCCGATGGCTAAGTCACCAAAGCTTGCCAACATTCTCCACGACTTAACAATTGGTGAGACGTTTGTAACTTCAAATCCTGATGCCCGAAGGATGGCAAACTCCCTCTCCAGGGCTTCAAAGAAGTACGGAACCAGACTTACTACACTGTCGTTAGGTAATGGATTTACGCTTGTAGAAGCGATTCGTTACAATAGTTAATTCAGGCTTGGGATAAGGAGGTGGAGGTGTTTTGGCCCTCCACCTCCAAACCTTTCCGCTTGTAGTTCCCTTCAAATTCCCTTATACTAATAGTATGAAAAATAAGAACAACGCAATGTACATACTGGCTGGCAACTTGGGTTATGATGGAGATGTTACCTTGGGAGTTTACTCCTCGGAAGCTGGAGCTAAAGAGGCTGCAGTTAACTATGAGAAGGCTCTAAAGAATGATACGGAGAATGACTTAACTGACTTCAACGGTGAGTATCTGATTACAGTAATGAATTTGGATAATGCTGCAACTGATGAGAAGTTTTTGAGGTCTTCTAACATTAACTTCAAGCTGTAAAGGCTTGACCATCCCCAGAAGTTCCTTTATACTGATTGTATGAAAAATAAGAACAACGTAAACAATCCAATCAATCTCTGGATCCTGGCTGCTAGCTCACTAGTGGTTGTAATTAACATAGTAGCTTTTGCTTTGATGCCTAGATAGAAGAGACTTGAAGTTCCAATCAAATTCCCTTATACTGATAGTATGAAAAATAAGAACAACGTAACGAACAGAACGGTATCAGAGCTTGTAGACCTCATTTGTGAGCTCCAGACAAAGAAGGGTAATGGAGACTTCAAACATTCATATGCATTGGGTACAGTGCAGGCCATCTTAGATTGGCACGTTAAGGGCTATACAACTGACCTTCAGGGAACGATTAACGATTCATATAACAATGTAAAGAAAGAGATGGATACTTTTGAACCGCTAACAGCAGTCACCGACTACCCAACAGACTAATATGAAAAAGAGATACATCATTCTATTCATCCTAGCACTCGTTACCATTACCTATCTAACCGATAGCTTCTAACATATGAACATATTCATCCTAGCTCTTGTAATACTATTGGCTGTATATACCATACCATTCCATCTGATCATAGTAGCTCTCTTAGTAGCGTTACTTGTTAAAGCTCTAAACTAATTAACATATGAATAAACTACAAGAGTATATCTTACAGATAGAACGTATTAAGTTACTACAGACTTTGGATTGGGAGAACAAATACACTTCCGAATACAAAGGTGAGAAGGAAGTACTCTACATGCTCCTAAAGCCTTTACTTAAACAATCTTCTGAGACGTAAGTGACTGTATAGATAGGGATGATAGGTGGGGGTTCTAGAACAGAGGTGGTGTTCTAAAATCACATAGTGGGTTCTAGAACCCCCACGGGGATATAACCCTAAGTACGGGAATTTATAGATGTGAGAAAAGGGGTTGGGGAATTGGATAGACCCATGCCAAAATTTGTTCGCGGAAAAATTTTTTTAGCGCTTTTTTGGGGAGTTCTCTATATAGGCCTTTTTAAAGCTAAGTATCTATATATGAACGAGTGTACAAGGTTCTGGGTACTGTGGTTTATTATATTAAACAATCTAGCCTGGCTTGTTTGGGTAGCCTATACATTCTATGATTTTAGAGTGATAACTATACCGTAACCTCTACCTGGGGGTGTTCAGCTTCTTTAGAGCTATTAGCTATTGCATTCTTTTTATTCATTCATTATAATAGGACCTATATGAAGTCTAATACTCTAGTTTTCCTATTACTCACTATGCTTCTAAGTGCCTGCACGTCAGCCCGAGTAGCTAAGTTCCAATCATTAGGCTCTAAACATAAGATCATTCTCTATAGTGGAGGTGTAGTAGTGGGTACTTGGCATTCCTCCGGCTATATTCAAAATGAAGAGAAGTCCGATGGCTATTACTTTAAGGATGATAGTACTGGGAAGCTCATTAGTGTATCTGGTACAGTGGTAATTGAACAGGAATAAACTATGGCTACTATTCTAATACCTACCCCTCTTCGGAGACTTACTAACAATGTAGATACTATCCATTGTTCTGGTTCTACTATTGAAGAGATTATCGATAACCTGGAATTCGGCTATCCAGATATTAAAGAACGTATCTGTAATCCCGATGGTCAGATCCGTTCATTTGTTAATATCTATTTGAATAACGAAGATGTTCGATTTAGTTCCGGGACGGCTACGCCAGTAAAGGATTCTGATGAAGTCTCTATTGTACCTGCTATTGCCGGCGGTTAGACTATTGATAAAGTTCTATAACGTACTAAGTACCTATATGTCTGTAAGATTCTATGATAGCTTTGTTAAGCGTTTAACCCGGGATCAGGTTCCGGGACCTACGGGGGAAGGATCAACCCCTTCTACCGATAGATATATGAAAGATGAAGGTAAGATGAACCCTGAGCTTAAGAACAACCTTCCTAAGCTTACGGACTATAAGGATAAGTCCGATTCCGGGCCGGGCTCAGAGGCATGAAGGATTAGCTTTTTTTCTCTATGAAAGCAGAAGACCTAATTGAAACATTTAATAATCTTAAAGAAGCCTATAGCAAGGCTATTCTACCGGAGAATATGGAGAGACAGAAAAAGCTTCAAGAATTAGTTGATAATCATAGAGAGAATCTAGAGATATTAACCCAGCGATTTCAGAATAATAAAATAAGCGCTAATACGTTTAATAAGAAACTTCAAGAGGTAACTGATGAGTATCTAAAGAATTTTAATCTTCTTAATAATACTAGTATTGATATTAAAGAAGAATAATCTATAATACTCTGTCTATGGGACACATACTTGACTGGGTTAACTGGTCATATCTAGAAGACGAGATCTATCTGTTCGTACTCGGTGCGATTATGATTGTATCTGGAATCATTAAGGACAATGGTATCTTCACCGACATTTACGGGTACCTAAAGTCAAAGTTCAAGAGTAACCGTGCTGTTATCTCTGTGCTTTCCTTCATCAGTGGAGTACTTCCTCTAGAGGGCCGGGCCACAGTGTCTGCAGGTATCCTGGATACAGCTACTTCAAATTGTAATTGTGTAGGACATGAAGAGAGTAATAACGAGAGTCGTAAGAAGCTAGGGATTGTTGACTTTTTAACCACCCATCACTTCTATATGTGGTCACCATTGGAGAAGCCAGTCATACTCCCTATGGCCGCTTTCGGCATTGGCTATACTGCTTGGTTGGGTATGATGTGGCCGTTAATCATTGTTTCAGCTCTCTTCATTGGATCTTATATCTGGCTTGGGGTTAGTGAGAATGAAGTTCAGATTCAAGAACAACCTAAGTTTAAACTCTGGGGATTTATTAAGAATGTAGCTCCATTCCTTACCGCTATTGTTGGTTACATTCTTATGGGCGGGGAAGGGGTAACCCCTGTTCTTACTATCTTCGGTGCTTTAACTGCCTATTACATTCTTCTCACAAAGACATTCAGTCTTAAGAAGCTTAATAGCTATATCAATTGGACAACAATGCTTATTATCGGTGTTGTCTTCTTTGCTTCCGGCTATATGCAGGAACACCGTGATTGGATTGAGAACACTGTACGTCACATTGGTCTTGATATGCATACGTTTAAAGGTGTTGCTATTATTAGTCTTATTACCTTTATTGCTTCCTTCTCTATGGGATCTGATGGTAAGTTCGCCGCCCTCACCGTCCTCATGAGTTCAATCTTTGGTAAAGAGTATCTCCTTTGGTTCTTTGCTTTAGATTATGCTGGCTATCTTGTTACCCCGATGCATGAGTGTGTTATGATAGGTAAGCGGTACTTTGGTACAAGCCTTAGGACTTACTATACAGCATTAATTGCTTGGGCTTTACTCTTGATTTCCGTCGCCGGTGCCTTTACATTCATCAAGTAATTTAACATATGAAACATACAAACAAATACATCGCACTAATTACAGCAATACTACTCACAGTTACAGCTTATGCTGGTAATGAGAATAAAGCCGTACTCGTGAGTACAAATGAGCCAATTGAATTCAACATCGAACCACACTGGACAGGAATGTATCAGCGTACAAAGTCTGACGGTCAATGGGGACCATATCAGTGGAATAACACCGAACAACTCTCTATGGGTGCTAACTTTAAGAACGGTTGGGATATAGAAGCTGAAACTGGTGTTTCGCGTAATACCGGGCTTGATCAACAAACCGGTGGATATACAGAGCTCAAACTTCGCTATACATGGGATCTTGGTAAAGATTGGGCGTTTAGTCTACGTGGTGGTCTTGGTGATAGTTATAGCTACACTGATCCCTCGGCACCTAATATTGGTTATTGGCTTGCACAAGTTAAACTCGAGCGTAAGCTTAGTGAAAGATGGAGTACCTTTGTACGATATGAGCCTGGTAGTCTTCTCAATAGTCAATATGGTGATACATTTGTCAATACCTTTAAGCTTGGTCTAACCTATAAGGTTTCAAAGAGCGTAGAGCTTGGTACACGGTATATTACCGCCTTTGGACAAAACTATCAGGGTAACGGTGTGGAGACGACTCTTGGCTATTCTTTTTAGGAATTCATTAAAACTCATATAGAGATAATAAATACTCTATATGAGTTCAAGAGATTATCAGCGTATTGATGAAGTCTATCACAATATGTATAGGAATAGGTTTCATAGAGAAGAGCCTTTTACAATAAATGAAGATGATGCGGCTGCTATGGCCGAAGATGAAGAATATAAGTCAAAAGCTAAATCACATATGCCTGAAGCTGCTAAGGTGATTATGCACAAGCTTAAGCTTGAATACGGTGACAAGTATAATCCAGAGAAGGCTAAAGCTGCTGTAAAGCATGCCCTTGCTTCAACAACAGAAGAGGATTGTGAGGAGTGGATGTTAAAACAAGACTACTCACATACACCTGATCAAAAGCAGAACGCTGTAAAGTATTTAAAGAGTGACGAAGAGAATGCTGAAGAAAAGCATTGTAAATGGGCTGCCCAGGGATGTGATTGCGGAGAGTGTGAGGAGTGTCAAGATAACGCAATAAAGGGCTAAGATAGATGAACCAAGATACTAATTATATCTTTAAAGCTTACGGTAAGGTTTTAGTAAAAGAAGATATAGAGCAAGAGCTTGGAGTTGATCCAAAGGATGTAGCTGAGTACGACCAGTTAAAGAAAGATATTTGCTATGATAACTACCCGTTCTGGGACGCATATCATGCAGTAAAAGAAGGAGCTTGGTCAGAGGAAGACTTTCATCAGTGGGCTTCTTCGGTATGGGCAGCTGGAGCCGACGAAAGCCAAAACTATCATTCCTAAATTTTATGAATAAAGATTCGAATCTCATTTTTGAAGCTTATAAAAAGAAACTCGTTAATGAGTCTCAAGATCGAGATTACGTACCTTCTTTAGAGGAGATTAAAGCTACTCTGGAAGATGAGTATAAGAAAAGAATAGCCTCTTATGGCAGTAGAGGTAGTGAGTTAGGTTACGCGGTAAGAAATGCACAAGCAAAACTTAATAACATCGATCAAGAAGCAGCAGAGCTTAAGAAGATTATTGATAATGAAAAAGAGCAGATAGATAAATGGAATGCTGAAGTAGCAGGTACAGGTAGAACAACTTATACACTTTGGGATGCCCTCTATAGTTTTGTATCTGATACATCGAAAGATGTAGACGGTTATAGATTCCGTACAACATTTGAAAAGACACCAACTATTCAAATGGCTGAGCTTTATAAAAAGTACCTAAGCAGATAATACTACTTTCTTTTCTTACCGGCGTCTGAGCGTTGAGCACGTGACTTGATACCAGCAGCTCGATGATATGAAGCCATAAACTTTTGTGCTTTAGGTGATCCGTTTTTAATAATATTGTTCTTTGTTGTTGCCATAATACCAAACATAATATAAACTAATTATTATATGATTTGCAAGAATGTAATAAGAGATATTTCAGGTGCAGTAATGGCTCTATCGTTCATGATGTGCTATGTTCCGCAGATTATTAAGATTATAAAAACAAAATCTAGTTCCGATATTTCCCCTGCTATGATTTTTCTCGGTCTTTCAGGTTATATTTTTGGTATGATTTACATGTTCCTTAATGTATTCGGAACCTGGTGGTTACTTAATTACCTGACCGGAATCATAAGTTCCTTAGTTCTTTTATACTATTGGTACGTTCATAGGAACGATCCTGAGGAACCTTAGTGCTAGACGTGCCTTGTTCCGAGGAACCCTATGTTTATTAGGAACGAAACTAAATTAACCTTGTGCCGCGGAACCAGTTCCTTGAGTAAATATATTCATGTTAATGTACAGTGCTGCATTACTTGCAAATACATTACTGAGAATGGTACCTGTATCCATATTCTTAATAGCCTTTTCATCTACATAATAGAATTCGGCATGTCCATCTGCTGTGATATTAACAATATAACCGCCAAATCTAGGTTTCGTCGCAAGCTTTGTAACAAGGAACAACTTAAGAACAGCAGCAGCGCCTTCCTCGGCTGTAAATTTATTAGGGGATAGTCCTAAAGCTGTTATTGTTGAATCAATTTGCTGATATAGTGTCTGTATAGGAACGAATTGCGGCGCAAGGGATCTAAGCTGCTTATTGCTTATAAACTCTTTTATTGTATTAAAAGCATCAACCAATTCATTTTCTCTAAATGACATTAGTGAAGGTGGTCCTTGTTTACGCTTCTTAAGTGTTGTTTCGCTTGCAGTTCCAAGAAGTACTTGTATACCGAATATAATTGACAGAAGCTTGAGATTCTCGCCTTGTGATTCAAATCTGCCCAATGGTATTAAAGAGGCACCTGGCTTAAAGGATTTCACTTCCACACCATGACCATCTACAGTGAGATCAGGATGATCTTTACCACGTGTATCGGATACAGTATAATTTTTAGATAGAAGCCAGTAAAGAGCTATTTCACCGTTACCGGATGCTTTTGTACCTGCTGTATAGCTCTGAACAGTCTCACCTTTCTTAGGCGGTGTGACAGGAAATAAAAGTTTAAAAATATTAAAATCCTTTTTATCGACAGTAAAATCAACGCCGAGTTTGTAATTACCAAATGGTGTCGGTACACTATCAGTACCGAGATGTTTAATTATTACCTGGTTATATTGCTCAGATCCATTTTCTACAGCCTCGTATAATTCATGATACTCTCTAAAATTCATAGTATATAGATATTTATATGCATAAATAATAATATGCTTAGAGATTCGAGAATAATTGCAGAGATTGCATATAATAGTACAGATGCTATGATACCTGGAAGAGGTATTGCTACATCGCAGACTATACCTAATATGCCATCGGTTGCAAATGAAGAGCCTAAGAAAGAGGTAAAGTCTGCTGTTAAGGATTGGATTAGACTAGAACCCGGGCTTTGTCCTATTGATACTGTTCGCAAGGCTGACCATACAGCTCACATGATTCTTCAATTCATTTATTCTGTCTGTGCAAGTCCTGACGCCGTAAGCCGCGTACTTAAAACAATTAATAAGGCTTATAAGCAAGACCATAAGTAAGAGCTTGATACTTTAATTCGTAGGCTTAAAATACCTATACGAATAAAGGAATAAATAATTATGGCAATGACAACAACTAATAAGAAAGGTCAGCCGCAAAAAGTCGAAGCAAGAACATCGACGTTTATTACTTCAGATATGGTCTTAGACCTTTATGCAAAGGCTAAGAAAACAAAAGGCAAGGAAAAGAAAGCTTTAATGGATAAAGTTATTTTTCTCAGTCAGCATCTAAATCGATATACTCCAATTGTTGTGAGTCAATATCTCGCTTAAATTTAGCTTCATACTTAGATACTATTGTATCAATAATTCTCTTTCGATTTTCATCGAATCGGTAACCGCGACATTTTGGACAAAATATTGCTGAGAACATAGCCGGGTGCTCACAGCCCTCACAAACCTTATACCAAAACCAAGTAAGCTTTATTTCCTTTTTAATATCTTCTATTGTTATTCCCTTAGGCTTTTCATCACTCATTTACTAAATAGTATATATGGTTAATGACATGTATGCCATCTATGAGTCGTATAAACAGCTAAGTGAGGATCGAGCTGACTTGAGCGGATTATCTACTGGTTCAAGTCTTCCAGCTCAGGCCAATAACACTAATAGATTTGGTGGTAATATACCTTCTGGGGCTATAGCAACAGTTGATCAGGGTGTGAGTCAGGATAATGAGGAAAAGAATATTCCAAAAGATATCTTAAGACTTTTACAGAGTATAACAAACGGTGCACATAAAGCAGATCACGGTAGTGTTATCGTAGATTGCAAACGGTTGAGAAAGGTATTATCCAAATATAATATAAATCGTAATTGATTAATAAAAAGCATTATATTATAATGCTTACATGAACAAAGATATATCTTGGTCGGATATTTTTTATGGTGTTACAAGCCTTGAAGAGTTACTTCGTGGTGATGATTTTGTACCCGATGTTGTTGTAACTATTGGACGTGGTGGTATGATTCCCGGTACGCTTTTAGCCTATCGTCTTGACGTAAAGATTATACATAATTTTTCTGTACAAACATATAACGAGAAAAATATAAAATCAGGTTTCATTATTGCTATTCAAGAACCTGGTCATAGTTTAACTGTTAAGCACCGGGATCATAAGGTACTTGTTGTTGATGATATCTCTGACGGCGGAAGTACACTCGAGTATATTAAGCACGAGCTTGTTGAAAACTATGGTCTTAATAACCTAAGGTTTGCAACTCTTTACACAAAACCTCATACTACCTTTGTACCTGACTATTATGTTACTGAATATCCTAACGATTCTTGGATAATCTTTCCCTGGGAATAAACTTCTTACGCTTTAATCTTTTTATATCTTTTTTATTAGGTAAGAGCTTCCCGCTTAATTGCTCCTGTCTTGATGGAAATGAACCGTTAATATCACCTCTTGTTGTACCTATATCAGGTCCATTATTAGAGGTATTTTGATATTGCGGGGAGATATTAAAATCCTCTAATAGTCGATTTATTTCATCATTAAATTTCATCTGGTTTAGGGTATTTAGCTTTTACAGCTCTACACTGTTCAATATACTTATTAATTTGATCTTGATCATTCTTTACTATACCGTCGATAATATCGTATATTGGTGGGTACTCCCTTGCACGTAACTCCTGATATCTTGGCGTAATGTCAATAATACACCATTCATCTCTTTCTTCGTTAAACTGAGCTAGCTCGTATTTTTTTAATTTGGGCGGAGCTTTTAAAGTAGCATGAGCAGGTACTAACCACCTACCGGGTATCAAAGGATCTTCATCAGCGAATTCTTCGTTAATGAAAGTCTTTGTTATTCTGTCGTAATTATATACCTTCATCGGTATATTATATCTTAGTACTTGATACAGGCAAGTAAAGCAACGTTGTAAGGACGAGTTTCTGTGTCTCCGGTTGTATTTGTTGTTATAGGACCAGTTGATGTACTTAATTCGTAATTAGTATAATTACCTGATGAAACAAGAGAATATGCATAACCTGGATTGTGCGAAAGCCCATTAACGACTGTTGCTGTATGCGTATGGGATTTAAAAGCGTCCGTTTGATATGAACCAAACGCTCTACCAATATTATCATGAGACGAAATATCAGTAATACCGGATGGTGGATTGGTATCAGGGTTACCTGCAGCTACGTTTGTTAAACCATCGTTCCACCCGCGTACAAACACACCGCGAAGATCTGGTATACGGAAATAGCCAGGTGTATCACCAGCTTGAGTCCAGGGTGTTTGAATTGAATTCTGTAACCTCAACGCTGTATAAAGATTAGCGTATGTTGAGGTGCTAATTAATGCACCGTTTGCCTTTAACCAGCCTGCTGGAGCCGTAGGAGCTGAATTAGCATATGTCGTTGCAAAGAAAGCAACCATACCAACAGGTACAAAGTAATTAGCAGAAAGACTATTAACATAGCTTGTTAAGTAGGATAAATTAACAGCATCGGTACCGAGAATAGGTCCTCTCGGTAGATATACTCCCTGATCAATAACTTGTGTAATGTGTGGTGCCATAATAATTAGAAGTATGATACTACTGTTATCGCAGCACCAGAGTATGGAGCTTTTGTAAACGATATATTACCTGCTGTGGGTATTGTGTAATCAACTGTAGGTGCTTGTAGTACACCATTTAAATCTACTCTATAGGCTGCAGCATTAGTTGTTGTACCGCCGTTCAATGCAAAAGATGTCGTTGTTCCGTTACCGGTTAGACCTGTATAGACAGGATTGAATGCATTCGTATTAGCAACTGCTATTGTACCGCTACCATTGTCACTAATGCTTATACCTGTACCGGCACTTAAAGATTTAAACGCAAGGTTACTTGCTGTCGAACCACCGCTATAATAAACACTAGTACCTGTGCCAGCATTTGATGCAGTCTGTACTGTACCGGATCCACCACTACCGCTTAGTGATAAAAGACTAACTGAATTACCATTGGATATTGTAAGCTGTGCGTTATTTTGATTGTATGATAAGGTCTGCGCTCCGGCTGGTGTTGGTAGAGCTGCTGTAACCGTCTTTAGGTATGTGAGATTTATAACATCATTAGGACTTGTCGGTGTAGTGCTAGTAGTAAATTTATACGGCGAAAGAGCGTTTAAATTACCTGCTAAATTACCACCGCTAAACGGTACATACTTACCGTCAGTATATGTCTTGTTTGTAAGATCATATGCTCCAACAGGTGCAGCTACGACTATAACTTTATTAGCTGTAAGTGTATTTGATGTGCTGATACTACCGTCGTAGTTAAGATTGAATTGTGCTACGTTAGTATTATCAAGAACCCGTAATACGGTACCATCTACTTGCTGCAGAGTAATTGCTGGTGTAGAGCCAGATGAAGAGATTTTTGAGGTAATCGGTCCAGTTAGTGTGCTGTTACCAGATAGAGGTAAATAGTTAGCAAGCACTGAAAGATTAACAGGAAGACCCGTCCCGGTAGCCGATTGTAAGAATGTTAGATTAATAACATCGTAGGGATTTACAGGTGTTGTGCTGGTAACAAATTTAACACCATTGAATGCACTTAAATTACCAGTTAAGCTACCACCACTTACAGGTAGTAACCCAGGATTACTAAAATTAAATTGAAAGGTATTTTGGTTCGCACTGAGTGAGATACCTGTACCGGCTGCAAGAGTAACACCTCCAAGTGACCCACCAGTACTCGATGAATAACCAAATACCTGACCTGCAGCAATTTGAACATCCTGTATTGCTGTCCCGGTACTATTTGTTGTTTTAACACTGTTTGCCGGTCCTGTGGTAATGTATGCGTTACCAATACTACCCACTCTAACACCGATCTGGGACCCACTACCGCCGGAGAGTATGTTTTGTGCTGTGTTTAGGGCAGTACTGTTAATCTCGGTTGAAGTCACGCCACCCGCTTTAATGTTTAATGTACCACCTGGGCTAGTAAATTGAGAGCTATTATATTTTATCGACGCAGGATATGAAACAAAATTAGATAAGTTTGGTGTTAAGTTTGAGGCAGTTAACGTGTAGATAGATGATGTAGCTTGATCGTAAACAATGTCACCAACGAGAGCTGAGCTTAGTAGTTGATATGCAGTTTGTGTTAAACCACTGTTTAGATAAGAACCAGAGAGTGCAGAAAGTAGTCCAAAGTTTACAATACCAACAGGTGTACCGCCGTATGTAGTACCATCACCTACAAATAAACGCTTAGTGTCAATTGTATAAGCAGGTTCACCTGAGTTAAATATAACACCAGGATTTAAATTAGTTGCCGTAGCGCTTATTCTCTGTACATTTGTACCTTGACGGAATAGAATCTTAGTGATATTGTTAGCCATATCTTATACCAAATTATTTATCATATTAGCATAAATTACCATAGTATCATAAATACTATTATGGCAAAGATCTATTCTGCTGTTGCTTCAGGTAAAAACATGTTAGCTGTATTTGATATAACTAATGGTATTACAAGCTACAAGATTAACCTAGGTAATGTTGAAATCGTTAATGGCCCTGTTGTTACACAGGATAAAATGACTGTTGTTGTTAAGGATAACCAAGGAAAATTACAAGGTAAGGTATATTCTTTACCAAAGGGTATTCTTTCTTATTCTTTTCAGATTAAATAATTCAAATTTTTAAGTATTATGGCTGCAATATCTAAGACATCGGAATTAGCAAACTTAAGAGATGAAGTAGAACATTTATATAAAACCGTCTATCAGGGTAACGGTAAACCGTCAATTGTCAATCAAATTACTAGTATTGATCACAGGTTAACATCTCTCGAGGAAAAATTAGATACAAGCTTTAAGACAATGGAAACAGAGATGTCGTTAAAGTTTGATAATATTACAGAGATAGTAAACGAACGCTTTAACCATATATCATATCAAATCTCACGTGAGTTTGAAACCGAAAAAGTTCATACAGCAGGCAAACACCAATTAAAAGCAAGTCTTATTGCTGCTGTAATAGCAACAGTCACCACATTTGGTGCTCTTCTTATAAATCACGCGATAGCTGCTACACGTTAATAAAATAGTAGATTTATCAATAACTTAGTCATATAATGTTAGGTATGACTTTAGTTGATGTAAATAGTACAGCAGATCCGTTGCAGTTGGATAATTTTTATGTTATACCGAAAACTGACTACCCATACTGTTTGTTTGGCTTTCAATTAAAAAATTCATACGATCAAGAGCGTATTAAAATTAAGTCAAAGTATAAGGTAAAGGACGTTATCCATCTTCTCCCGACATCAGAAATGTCTCCGATGTGTTTTAGAGGTATTAAATTACAATTAAATAAAAAATTAGATTCGCTTATTAGACATTTGCAGACATATAATATATCTCTAAAGGCTAATATTAGTGTTGACGAATACAAGAAATTACTCAGTAAATATAATTTAACATGTAACGATAGTTATGCTTATCTACGTAAAGGTGTTTATCCAGTTGACGGTAGTTGCATTGAGAGTATAACAGATCTAAAATGGTCTATAGAGGAGCTCTATGAGGACGCTTTTGATAATAGTGTACCGTTTTTTCAATCTTTTAGTTGTTTTACTATATTCATTCTCTGTAATGAATCAATTTTTCCAAGATTAGAATAAATATGTATATGGCACTTCTTATAGAACAGATGTTATTCTATAAGAAGTATATGGAAGAAAAGGAACATATACTTAGAAATAAATGGTATATGTCCGAACGAGCCGGCAAAGATGTAGGATATGAAAAAGCTCTTCTTGATTGGATAATTAATAAGAAGAAGTATTTAGCATTAAGCAGTCGGTAACTGTAATGCTTGTAATACCATATTTGTACCAAGCGAGTTAACTGTCTTGGGTGCAGAGAAGTCATCGTTTTCTAGAGCTGCAAGACTGCCCATACCAATCTGACGTATAGCCATATGTGAACCCACTTCACCTTCATCGTGACTATGGGAGTGTTTAGCCATAACGTGACTATCAGCATGAGCACCAACACCAAGATTCATAACCGGGAAAGGTATAGCACCAGCACCTGCTACAGATCCATTTGCTAATCCAACAAATTTTGCTACTTCAAGAGGCGGTAAACCACGTAGGGTAACTTGTGAGGTGATATCCATTGGAACAGGTGACGCAGTGGGTACTTTAGGTGATACATAATTTGGTGTAAATTGCAGGGTACCGGTTGTACCGATAGGCCCGGTACCAGCAACGCAGAAGCCTGTCGGTGTTATAACTGGAGCTAGACTAGGTGTTGGCGTACCAGCGGTTACAGTAATAAACGCAACAGGTACATTTAATTCACCTGAAACCTCACCTGTTGTAAGATTTGCTACAAGACCTGGACCTACCGGTCCGGATATCACTGCCGTAATTACTGTAGGTAAGAATCCAACAGTTGTTCCAAGTGGTGTAAAGCCTACATATCTACCTTGATCCGTATATCCCATATGTACAGGGGCACCGGCTCCAAGGGACGGTGAAAGTTCTCTTGTTATAGGATTAATTACAAGTCCAGTTGTGTCGACAGGTAGACCGACACCTGTACATTGATTTGCTGTCGGGCTTCCAGATACAACAACGGGGTCAGTTTGTTTCTTATGCTGTGGTGTATCTGTAGATTGAGCTGCAAGATTACCTTCAATATAAACACCACCCTTAATGTAGAGGTTACCGCTAATACCAACGTTACTATCGAGCATAATTTGCTCATTGTTACGCTGTTTAATATGAACAATGTCACCGGTAAGAGATAGACGTTTACCACCATCGATATTAACCTCGTTGGCGCTACCTACGTTAACCTGTTCACCGGCAATATTGGTAATAGCACCAGATACATTAACAACACCATAGGACTTAAGATTCAATCCACCGGCGCCGACCAATACGTTATATCTATTACAAACGTTAAGAGAGTACGTACCACCGGGTAGATCGTCGACATGCACCTGTTCAATAAGAGGTGATGGCTTACGAACAGTTATCGTGGCACCAGGGTGTATTTGCACATACGCCGGTTCCATCTTACCCTTAGGGTCAACTCTTATAGCACCCCAATCATTCATAACGGTACCAATTGTCTCTACCTTGTGTTTAGTGATTTCAATTATCTCTGTACCGCCCTGACCCATCTGAGCTTCAATCTTTGCAAGTTGAGGAATAACAGCAGCTATTTGTACAGGTAGTGTTAATTTTTTTGGTTCTGGTAACCATACACCGTTGAACGAGCTTGGACTCATTCCTGTACCATTACAAGCCGGACAATTATGACCAGCAGGATATCCAGGTCTATTCTGTAATAACGAGCCATCGGATCCAATAAGTGGAAGACTCGCTGTAATAGCTTTTGGAATACTGGCACCGAATATCTGCAATAGACCAGATAAAAAGCTACCTACAAATCCTGTACCGGGAATACTTGAACCTCTACCCCATTGAGGTAGAGCGAATAGATTTTGCTTACCAGTGGAATCACCATCTACAACACCGGTATGACCGACGTTTGCGTATGCTCTATAGCCAGGAGCAAAAGAATTATTGAGTGCCATTGTTGTAGCGCCTCCCGCGCAAACCGGGCATAGAGCCGGATTACCGTTTTTAGATTGGCCTGTACCGTTAAGTTTTAATAGTTTGGTTACATCATCAACCGCGCCTGATGTTCTTTGAATATCAAATAACTGCTTAATATCAGCAATAGGATCCATTAATGATTTCCATTTTTGATATAAAGCTACATTTAGATCACCAACCTTACGATAATGGTCTCCTGCAATAACGCTATCATAATCACGTTGAGTGAATTCATTACGAGTACCTCTTATAGTCTCAAACATGTCACCGAGAACAAGCTTTTGATCATTGTTAGTGGCTAGTTCGATATTAGCTTGGTTATTAAACTCTTTAAAGGATCCACTATAGTGAGTGAGTTTTAAAATCTCTCTATTATCGGTATTAACAAACGCAAGTGTACCGCCTTTTTGATTGATAACATATTTGTTACGGTATGTCTCAGAATTAATTGTATTGGAACTTGTAGCGCTATTCTCCCATTCACCTGGGTAATCTAAACCTGGTTGATCTTTAGTAGCGTCAAAGATACTATTCCATTCTGATGCCCCGTGTGATACGCTAAATACAACCGGATGTAAGGGGTCACCTGCATTAAAGAATACCCAAACATGTGAACCTACATTAGGTACAGCGAATGAACCTTTACCACTGTTACTATAACACTCAGGGGTATAATTATAACTTAGCTTATTAACATTATTGACGTTTGTAAGTTGAGGGTTGTTAAAGGCATCACTTAAATTTACTGTTGCCATATCAAAGATATGGCCTGGTTTTTCAGCAATGTTATCTGTGTTTTGTGCGTAATTTGTAGGAGGTGCTCCGAAGAGATATGAAAAATTGCTACCGTCACTTGTTGTGGCTTTCTTAGAAGAAGCATGATATCTTCCAGCACTTGATTCACCAGTGATGGGAGAAGCTACTTCTGACCATGGGAGAATTAATTTTAAATCTTCTAAAATATCTGTTAAATCGCTTCCAACATTGGTGCCAATAAATTTAAAAATTCTGTCTACAGCAGGTTTATTGTCACTATTTTCGATCCAATTCTTATATACAGTAGGAGTTACATGCGGTACAAAAACCTTTACTCTACCACGATATTGCGGGTCGTTGTTCTGTACAACGATGCCCATATAATTGCCAAAATATTTTGGATAATCCATACTTGATATATTATTATTTACACGTATAATTCATATATGCTAATTAAAGTATCACACGAATCTCCGATTTCTATACTTCAAACATCAACTCTTTATAACGATTTCGATTACGCATTAGTCCATTTATTCGAATCGCATCCAAAGTATTATCATTACTTTAAGTCAGCTCGAGATGTCTATAATCGCGAAGTACTCCTCGATAATTCTATTTTTGAACTTGGTCATGCTTTTGATAGCGATAAGTTCTTAAAGGCAGCTATTGATCTTAAGCCTAATATGTTTATCGTTCCAGACGTTTTAGAGGATAGTGATCAAACAAGACGTAGTTTTGTTAACTGGATTGCTGAAGGTAAAATCAATGAAGTAAAGCAACACTGCATAACAAAAGCAATTGGAGCTGTACAGGGTAAGACTTGGCAGGAGCTTATTGATTGTTATAAGTTTATGTCAGATCATGCTGATATGATTGCTATTAGCTTTGATTTCTCGTACTACGAGACAACAGGTGAAGGGTACGCAAAGCTTGATAAATGGTGCTCAGGTCGTCAACGGTTTATTAGTCAGCTTATTGATAAGGGTATCTGGAACTGGAATAAACCGCATCATCTTTTAGGATGTTCCCTAGCTAAGGAATTCCGGTATTATGTTAGTCATAATATCTTTAATATTGTAAGTTGTGATACGAGTAACCCTATTGTTGCAGCTCTTCATAATATGCGGTATGATGCTGATTATGGTCTACCTATCAAGCCCTCAACTAAGCTTGCTGATCTTATTGATCACCAGGTGACAAAAGATGAGATGGAAATTATCGATTATAATACTAAAATGTTTAAGAAAATTTTATGCCGATAGATCAAAATTGGGTCACATTTTTTAGTCGTTCTGGTTCTGAGATAAGTAATATTATCTATCAGACTAATAGAGTACCTGCTGCTGTGATAACTAATAGACAGGATGATAAGGGATTGAATCCTTATCTTAAGGAACTAAAAGATGCAGGACTTAAGTGGATAATTTTACCTAAGAATCCTGAGCTTAAGGATTATAGAAAAGCTCTTAAACCGTATAAAGATCCTCTTATTACCTTGCATGGTTATTTGAGAATTATACCAAAGGAGATTTGTAAAAAATATAAAAATATTTACAACCTACATCCTGGTCTTATTACAGAATATCCAGAACTTAAAGGTAAAGATCCACAAGTACGCGCTGTACAGCTAGGGCATAAAACCGCTGGTGCTGTAATACATAAAGTGATTCCTGAAGTTGATGAAGGTGAAATCATCGCTTCACACGCTATTAATATACCTGGCTTAAATGAGGAGGAGGTAATTGAACATTTGCATTCCCTTGCTAGCGTTATGTGGTACAACTTTTTTGAAACTTATGAGCATAGATGAAATAGTAAACGCAATTGAAACCCAGTATCCATCGACTTGCGCTGAATTTAAAAAGATTCAGCACGATCACTATCTTACATTTTGTAAGAAACAGTTCGATTATGGACCAGGTAATATCTCCCTTGGTTCGTCGTTGAATACAGCGGAAGAGAGAAAGGCATCGATTTCAGCTATTGTTGTTAGACTTAATGATAAGCTTCAACGATTGATTAATCTTGTCTTGAGAAAGAATAGTCTTGAGTCAGCTAACGAATCTGTCTTTGATGCGTTTCTTGATATTTCAGTTTACAGTATTATTGCTGAGATTGTTAATCGTGGCAAGTGGGCGAAGTAATAGTATAATAGTAATATGATTATTAGTTTCTCAGGTGTTCAAAGCTCAGGTAAGACTACGCTACTAAAGGGTTGTAAGGAGATCTATAGCGACCGGTTTGAGTTTGTAGATGAAGTAACGAGATTAGTAAAGCGGGAGTTTAATGTACCTATTAATGAACAAGGTACAGGTTTGACTCAATGTTTAATTACTAATAAACATATTGAGAATGTATTACGGTATAGAGAGAAGAGTGCGATACTCGATCGTTGTATTCTAGATGGGTTATGTTATACGGGTTATTTACATCTAGAGGGTAGTGTACCTGGATGGGTATTTGATTATACGAAGAATGTTTTTAAGAAACTTATTACACAATATGATGTAATCTTTTATACAGATCCATACGACGTAGCTCTTGTTGATGATGGTGAGAGAAGTACAGATATTGTGTTTAGAGATAAGATGATCGAAACGTTTGAACAGGCTATTATCTCGTATAGTGATTTATTAGAAAATAAACTCGTTCGGCTAAAAGGAACAGTTGAAGAACGAATGGAAGCTATTAAAATAAAACTACAATAATTTATGACAACAAACCTAACTGATATTGCATCCAAAACTCTTGGCTCATCAGCATCATATGCTGTATACACTGAACAGTATGATCCTTCACTACTCAATCCTATGCCTCGAATTCTTGCTCGTGAAGGCTGGGGTATTAAGGGTGATGAGTTTGTAGGGTTCGATACATGGCATTGTCATGAAGCTACATTTCTTTTGAATAACGGTGTACCTATTGCAGGTACTGTTAAGTTTGTTTATTCATCTGATTCTGAGTTTATGGTTGAGTCTAAGTCAGCTAAGCTTTATATGAATTCATTTGATATGTGTAAGATGGGTGATACCGTTGATGAGGCTATTGCTAACTATGAGAAACAGATTGCTCTAGATCTCACTAATGCAATTGGTAAAGATGTTAAAGTTATGTTCTTTAAATCTGGTTCATCGGGCCTCTTTCCTCTTAATAATTATATTGATCTATACGATATTGTAAATAAAACGTCAAATGTAGAGATAACTGATTATGATGCTAAGGAGAATCATCTCAAATTTATTGAACGGGTTAATAGCGGTACACTTACCGATAACAAGTATTTTACTAACGCATTAAGATCACGTTGTCGTCATACTAAGCAGAAGGATACCGGTGCTGCTTATATTAATATTATTACTAAAGGTACCACTGTTGACCCTGTATCGCTTTTTAAGCAGATTGTATCATTGCGTGAAGTTAACGAATTCCATGAGTTCTGCGCTGAAAAGCTTCTTACTAGTATTATGGAGCATAAAGAAGTTGTTGATTGCGTTGTAACACTTCTTTATTCACGCCGTGGTTCGTTAGATATTAACCCGTCTCGTGCTACCAATCGTCATCTTCTTCCAGTATTGCTTAGTGATACAAACGCTTATACCGAAAAAGCAATGGGTCAATAGTTTAGTTCGTTAGTTGTTGTTACAAAAAAAAAGCCTCGACTATGTCGAGGCTTTTTAAATTTATTTATATAGATATTAACCGAGGTATGATACGAGTCTTGAATTGCCGAATGTTGTACGGACTTGATGATTAACATCAGGGCTACCTGTAAGATAGAAGAAATTGTCAAGGTTTGATGTCTTTGTAGGATCAAGGACAATTGTCGATGCGTTTGAAGAAAGACTAATAACAGTATTCCATAAGCTACTTGCAACACCAGCAGCAGGTGGCCAATAAACAGTGAAAGTACTACTAACAGCACTCTTATATGTTGAACCGGGTTGAATCTGTCCGGGCCAGACTTGTGGTGTCGTTAATACTGAAGGTGAACTAAGGGTAAGGTTAATACTTGTATTACCAGCGGTAGCGCTAAGACCTGTACCTGTACTATCAGGATCAGTATTAATTGTAAGTTTTGCAACTAAGTCGCTGTACTTTGCACCAAGTGTTGTATTTGCTGCACTGAGTACAAGAACCACATCTACGCCTGCGTTAGCGACAAAGCCAATAGGTGTACCGGAAAGAATTGGAGTAACTGTTAAAGCTGTTTCGTATGCCATATACTATTATTTATTCATCATGACATCTTTTTTTATAACATTATAAAAGGGAAAACCCGGTCTTTCGACCGGGTTTTCTTTATTGATCTTTTGCGGATCGTTATACTTCTTAGAAGTAAACAGACTGAGTAGCCGGTGTGAAGGCAGTACTGAGACCCTGGAGAACGATAACGTGATAATAAAGGTTTGCACCAAAGATATTATCAACGACACCGTAACGGGTGAGTAAGCCAACACGGGGACTGAAGTCGTTAGGACCGATAGTACGCTGAACCATAACAGGGATGTATGGGCAGTAGATGATACCGGTGTCGTAGAATTCAGGTCCCTTGTAACCGAGAAGCGCGTAGTCAAGGCGAGTTGAGCGAGTTGAGGCGGATGCACCACCGGTTGCACCGGGGAAACCACCTTTACCGCCGAAGTTACCTCCAGCGTTTGCTTCGAACTGAGCCTCTGTACGTGTATCACGATAAACATTGAAGCGACCAGCTAAGGAGCCTACTTTTGCAACACCGACGGGCTGTGTATTGACAGAGCCTTGAACGGGTACCCACTGGAATTCAGGGAGCATTTCAAGGATCGCGCAAACGCGAGGTGTACCAACAACGAAGTTGGCGGAACCACGGCGGTTACGGACGGCAATACGATTAGCCTCAACGATGAGTCTCTGATAGAAGTCACGATTACGCTCAACGAGCCAGCGACCATCGGCTGAAGCAGGATTCCAGATGGAGTACCCAACGCCGTAACCGGCATTGAGAGCTGTCTGGATCATACGAATGATCATTTCACGGTCGATTTCGGCCTGAAGCTCATACGACATAGCGTTAGTGAGCTCAGTATCGATATCGATACCGTTCATGTTCTTAAGATCCTGTTCAAGTTCAACGGACCAGCGAGCTGCAAGACGGCGGGTACCGGCTTCAACTGCTGTCTTTTCAAACGAAACGACGATCTGAGGAATATTGCTGGACAACTCAAACTGGCTGAGAAGTGCGGCAACACCCTGATCTTCAGGAACGAATGTAAAGGCTGAACCTGCGCCGAGACCGGAGAGAGCTGAAGAGCTAGCACCGGTGAAGGCTGTGTTGAGGTACTGATAACCTAATTCAGGGTTACCGGAGAGAGTGGATACACCAGTGGTGGCTCCACCGAGAGCGCCGCCAGGGTACTGTGTAGTACCGGAAGCGTCGAGACCGGTTGTCTGGTTCTGATAACCAAGAGCGGTAGGTTCGTACTTATAACGGAGAGCAAAAGCAAGACCGACTGGACCACTCATAGGCTGAACGCCAACGATTTCGTTGGTGATCAACTCAGGGAATGTACGTCTGATCATCGGAATGAGGATCTTAGGAAGACGAGCATCACCAGCAGCATAAGCGGAGTCGTTCTGTGAAGGGAACTGGTTACCATAAGCACCAGCACCAGCAGCAGGACCACCGAATACACCACCTGTACCACCTTCGGAGTTTGAGGCTTCGAAGCACCACTTCTCTTGGTTTTCAAGGAGGATGGCTGTGTTTAAACGGGTGTGATCATCTTCAATCGGGCGGACGTTGTTGGAGGTGTAATCCAAAACTGGATTCCACTTTTCAAGCAATGTCTTTGCGCTTCTCTCATCGATGTAAGACTGTGAAGGACGGATTGATTTTGACATAGTTTTAAAAAATTTCTTTCTTTGTGTCGACCTTAATTTCTATTCAGGGGAAATCCCTCAACAATAAATCTTCTATTCTTTAGAAGAAAATAAAACTTAGTACTTATGAAGCTCGTTCAAGTAAAGATTGAATGTACGATCTCCACTTGCAGGTGTCTCAACGGACTCCTCGATTACAGGACGGTCAATTGCTGTTGCAATTGTTTCTTCCCTAGCTTCGGTAACAAGATTGTTGAACCGCTCTTCTTCGGATTTTTCAAAAAGACCGAGTGTATAATCAAAGTTTTCTGCGATGAATTTAGCGGACTTAGAACCAAGCATCTTTTTCATATACTTCTTCTTGTCCTCATCAAGAGAAGAAACCTTCTTCTCGAGAATTAAACTCGCATTGACATTGTTTAGTTGCTCGGTCAATGTGGCAACCCGCTTATTGGCGGTTTCAAGCTGCTGTGCAGCTTCATCAATCTTTGTTTTACCGTCAATAACGGCATCACGAATACTCTCTTGTGCGAGAGCCATGTCAACTGAGAGCATGTTGCGCATATCGGTTAAGACGTTTGCAGCACGCTTGTTGTTAACAGCTTCTTGAATATCGGCTACGGGGAGCTTCTCTTCAAGATAAAGTTCAAGGTAATTGCTTACCTGGTCAATCATTTGATTTTTAAAATTAGCAGCTTCAGTTGTAAGAGCATTTTCATACTTCTCAATAACAACTCTAAGCTTATTAGCACGATCAGCATCAATAGCGGCTACAACCTTATTGAGCTTACCGACATGATCAGCATCAACAGCCTCTAAGAGAGTCTCAAGTTTCTTAGCATAATCTTCATCCTGTTCGTTAAGAGCCTTTTCTACATGAAGTCTTACTTTAGCGTCAACTGAAGCTTCGTAAGCTGATTCAATTTCCTTAAGAACGTCTTCTGTGAGAATGTCCTTTGTGGCGGCCTTGAGGAGTTCGGAGATATTGTTTTGCATATAAATTATTTAGAATTTTGGATGGCTTTGTTAATAGCAGCTTTGAGCTTGCTTTCGACTGTACCCTGTAAATACTTATCGGCCTGGGCATAATTTTTCTGAGAAATGGCCTTTAAAAAGTTAGCAATGTTTGTTGATTCTTTACGTATATCTGATGTAGTTTTACTTGTACCTCTTGACTGAAGATAGGATTGAATAACATTTTTGATCTCGTCATAGTAATGCTCAAAAAGTGATTTAGCATTACTTCCGCCTTGAGCATGGAGGGTACGATCTGGCTCTTCTAAGATAACTATAACTTTACCGTTAATATTAACCTCAAAATGTTCATTATCATCCTGATCGTAACCAAGACTATTAACAACAAAAATACCATGCTTTGTTTCAGCATCTTCCTCTTCAACGGGTTGATTACTTTGAAGCTTCTTAAGCTTATCCTGAGCAGCTTGAATTTTTAATTTCGTAATATCCTGCTCTTTAGCTCTAATAGTCTGTGTGAGATCGGCCATATATAATTTATTTATGTTAGAGTTTAGATAAAAACGTTAAAATCTGTTCCTTTAAAAAGCTAGCAACATCATGTTTAGGTAAGCCACGAATACTCTTTTCAAAAGATTCGTATACTTCTTCAAACTTTCCATCCATACCGAGGACATATTGTTTGGATTCAAGAATACCATTGACAAATGCCTTAGGGCAACTTGGATCAGCTACACAGTCAACAGCAATAAGACGCATTTCATTGACGCGGTTAATACCATCAGATTGCTCTTCAAGTTGACCAAGGGCACGACTCGACATACCAACCTTAACACCGTCATTAATAAGTGAGCGGACAATTTGACCAACAGGAGTGGAAAGAACAATTGATTCACCGATAATAATATTACCATCCTTGCGTAAAGAGGTTACCATGTGACAGGCTCTTTCGAGGTCAACTTCAGCTGAAGCAGGGTGATTTAATTCACCTAAAGCACGCTTTGGAATAACCATTTCTTGAACATAACGGTTAACCTCGCGCTCCATGTCACTCTCTGTATAGATTCTTTTGTTCTTATTAACCTCTTCGCACGCCATATAAGGGCCACGAATTTTCATTACTGATTGACCTTTGAGGTTTTTTTGTTCTTCGATATATTCGAATTGCTCTTCTGAAGCTGGTGTTTCAACTAGTAATCTAAGTGACATACAGATATTTATTGTCCGAATAGTTATTTATCTATACCTAATTCTTTTTCTGTTAAAATTAAGAAGTTATAACCATACTTCTGACACCACTTTCTAGCTGCTTCCCACTTTGCTTGATTTTGAGCAAAGCGAGCGGTTTCATAAACCATTGTCGACATACGCTTTCTACCTTTTACCGGTAATACGGTTTGAGCACTCGGCTTAATCTCAATGATATATTTTTTTATTATATTGCCCTCTTTTATTGCAACAACACCATCGGTGTGGTAGCGGTGTACCTTGCGATCTAGTGGACTGACATAAGGTATAATTACAGCTTCTGACGCCCATTCAACAACGTTATCGTTATCATCACACCATCTAAAAAATTTCAACTCCCAGCCTGAACGATATACAGGATCTTCTTTACCGATATATTTTGCTTGGTTCTTTGGCTTAAAGACACCTTGTTTAAATTTACCCTTACCGTTGAGAGGGATCATAATTAACCAACGAAGAACATCGGAGGCATAGCATCGCCCATACCGGGAGAGGCACCTGTAAAGAGTTGATCTTCGAGTTTTTTCTTCTCTTCTAAACCTTGATTTAAAATATCGTTGTAGTTAATTGAGCCACCTCCAAAGAGAGTCGTGCCGGTATACTTGCCTCTAACATTACTAATGGCAATCTTACTCAATGCTAGAGCATATTGGTATACCCACGGCTCCTTAATAACATCCCTTAAAGGTCTTTCAACATAACATGCAACAGTGCCCCAGAATTGACCACTTGATCCAGAGATATGCGGTGGTGGATAGAAAGTAAGAAGTTGTGTACGCGGATCAAAAGTAAACGCACGACGTGTAGCTAATAATTTATCTCTTACCTCAAGCCAGTTTTTTAATGTATACCAACTAATAAGATCGAATCCATAATTACCCATCGCGTAGCTAAAATATGTCTGCTGGGCAAGAGTCTGTTCAATAGTAAATAACGAATTAATACCATCTGATGTACCTTCTTCAAAATTATAGATATCAATGACTTTTCTATAATCCATTGTATCATAATCAAAACTGTTTACGTATTTGGTCTGATCAGTTGTCGATGGGTTGAAATATTGAGTTAATGTACTGTTAAAGTTTAATACGCTAAGATATGCTGATGTTGTTAAGAGTTGATTCTGAAATATTCCTGTCGCGTAAATGCTTGAAAGTGTTGACGACGTGCTAAATGTTGCTGCAGGTATTGTTGATGTTGCGGCGTAAACAGTCGATGCAATAGGTGGATTAGTACGTGAGAAGTTTGGTGTTATGCTGAATAAGTCGTCAAGCTTAATACCAACACCATCAACATATAAATTAGAATTAAAGACGATATACTCCTCTGTATAACCGGCGTACTTAGTGAATAATTCACAGGCTTGTGATATAAATTCAAATAATTGATCTTGATGAATTTCTATATTAATCATTGGTGCTCCAAGAGCACGTGTAATACGATCACCTAATCTACTAAAAGAATTAATTCTACTAGTTAAATTAGTACTTTGAAAAGCAGAAATTGGTGTTACGGCAGAGCAATCCATAACATTATTTATTAAGCAGGAGGCGCCTCAGCGGCAGGAGCTGCAGCGCCAGCTTCAGGTGCTGCCCCAGCTTCAGGAGGTGCTTCCTCGCCACCTGTCGGACCTGGACCGAATGCTGGTGGTGTACCGGAGGGGGCACTTCCTCCTCCACCAGCGGTAGCTCCAGTTCCGGGAGCTGCAAGAGATCCAGCTTCACGCCAATCAGGCCCGGTATTTTCAATTTGAGCTAATTCCCACATAAGTTCTTTATCCTTACGTAAGAACTCTCTATTTGCCATAACTTCGGAATCTGACCAACCGAGATATTTCTTTTGAGCGTACGTCTTTGAAACAAAATCACTCTGAGTGATAGTATTAAAATTTTCAGCTCTAAGTTGAAATTTTTGTTGCTCTCTTAATTCGTAAAAATTTGTTGGGACGTTAAAGGTGAGGTCAATATGAACATCTCTCAACTTCATCTCCTCATAAATGCCTTTAAGCTTGAGATGAGTTACAAATCCATTCTTTAAACCTGATGCAAATCGTTGTTGTTGACGAATAACAAAGCGTGCGAATTTAAGCTCTTCTCTTAAAATATCAGCTCCATCTTTGTATGGATCCTCTGGATTAAGACGAGAGGAAGGTACTTTAAGAGACTTATAAAGCTTCTTAACAAAGTACATTAAATCAGTAAGCTCACCAAGGTTAGCACCACCGGCAAGTTGTGTAACTGATGTCCCCTCTGAGCCTGCACGCTTGGCAAACCAAAAGCTATCAAGCATGGATTGGGGATTAAACTTCTGTACTGTAGCTCCTTGATTAGCATCATACGTTCTCTTTGACCAGTAGTTGGTCATGAGTTTGCGTAGATAAGCCTCGGCCTTAGGGGGAGCCATATTACCAACATCAACATTAAAGACAAGACGTTCAGGCGCCCTGACCAAGCGATAGATTACAATTGAATCTTCAATTAAGCTTAGCTGACGATAAGCACGTCTTGCATTTTCAATAAATGGTAGTCTTAAATTTTTATTTTCATTCCAGATACCAGAATTGACATATGTAACCTGATTGATATCCATTGGTACGAGCTCTGTTCTCGCTATTTTGCCAGGATTTTTAGCATCATAAATAGGCTTTCTAAGAAGATAGCCTTTTACGATCATATTCTGTACATTTTCAAATACCGGATCAATTACGTCTGACGGAATCGAGACAACACCTAGAATACCTTCTTTTGTATGTTGTTTGTGAATGATATGCTCCCAATAAATCTCAGCATCAACAAGCATTTGACGGACATATTCCCAGCCTTTATGTTCAAGATCAAAATAACCAATATACTTTTGAAATTCTCTTTTAACTTTTGCTTTTTGTGTTTCAGATAATCCAGAATCAACAAAATTAAGCTTAACTATTTCGCCCTGATCGTCTTTATTAATAAATTCATCGCAGATTTCATCTAATGCGTCAGCAACCTCTGAATAGGCAGCCATAACACGGTAATCCATGAGTCGACGACCTTTATCCGGTTGGATATTGGCGTACATGAAGTCATGATAATCCTTATTCTGTAGAATACTTGCATACTGATCATCTGTCATCGAGATCGATGACGAGACAGACTGGCGTGTGAGAGCGCCTATCCTATCAGTACCTTTACCGTAGAAGTTTTCATACTTTGGGTTAAGAGATTTAATCTTATCGTTTATATCATAAGACTGGTATGGGAGTTTTGAAGAAACATACTTCATTAACTCCCTTCCAAATGTACTTTCTCTATTAGAATCTACCATAGGTCAACACGATTACTTAATGAGTATTTAGTAGAATATCAAATTTATAAATATAAATTTGCATTCGCATTTGATGTTGTGTATGTTACACTTGGTGTTATTTGCGGATACGCGTATGTTGATAGCTTCTCCACCTCTGTAACCAGTCCTGAGCTAGTATAAGTGAAGTTAGTAGCTGTAAGTTGATTAACAGATGTAAGCACATCTACAGCATAGAAATTACTATCAATATAAAAGATATTACCAACGGGATCTTGAGCTGCGGGGAACAACCACCCTTTAATAGTAAATGAAGTATCACCGGAAATTTTATATTTTTCATTTGCTGTTATATCTGTAGGGTAGTTTAAATTAACGGATCCACTCCAGAGTACCTCACTACGAATTTCTTGCGGAATAGCAAAGCCGGATGATGATAAGTCAAGAGGTACTTTCCACGATATAATAATATATGGATTATTGTAGGGGATAAAATTAGATAAAATTTGATCCATGTCAGTCTGAAATTTTGTCAAAATAGACATATTAACAGTAATATTGACTGGTACGGGACTGTTATAATGAATAGAAGTACTACCGTCAGTAGCTTCGCTTGTTCCACTTGAAAAGTAATAACCGTTTATCTTGTTAAAAACACGTGTTTCATCTCTCGAGACATTGCTAATGCTGACAGAAACGACAGGTACAGTAATATTTTGAGCTAAATTGACAAGATCGTAAAGCACACGTTGCTTTGGTGCATATACGTATCGAACTTGTACTTTATTCTGAGCTACACGGTTTTTATCATACCTATTAATAATGATATTATCAAACGCAGTGACGAACTGCGTTAAGAGGTCCTTAATTTCAAAATGATAGGTCTGAAGCTTCACTATAGATATTTATCAATGAATACGCTCGATAAAATATTTTGGTAACTTAGACTTGGCTCTTTTAACAGTATTAATAAAATTACCATCAAGTATATATGTACTCGAGTAATCATCTTTATTACGTGTAGCACGGCCTGAGGCTTGAACCACGGCATTAAGCATTTTGTTTTCGTACCAGTCCTTATCTAATTCAAATAACTTTTTAATACGCTTTGACGAGAGAGGTAAGAAAGGTGATTTAACAATAATTTGAAATCTAGCTAGATTATCTTTAAGATCGATACCATACACCAGGGAAGGTGAAACGAGAATAGTGGGGTCATTATTCTCAGTATGTATCTTCAATATATCTTCATTAGTATTATTTGTATCTCTGCAGAGTAAACGGTCATTCTTTATTCTTTCCTTAATGAAGGATGTTATATCGTTAGAGTGTGTATGTATAATGCCTTTGTCAGCTTTATGATGCTCAATAATAGTTTTAATTTGATCGCAAATACCAGGTAATGCATTAGCTAGAGTTTTGTAATTAAGTTTATATTTTGAAGAAATATAAATTGGTGACTTTGCTGGTTCAAATGTACTATCTACTTCAATATACTCATAGTCAGTAATACCGAGAGATTTTGCAAAATGCTTGTGATCAATAATAGTCGCAGACATTAATACAACTCTTTCTCCGTGATTGAAAATATATTTTGATAGAGAGTAAGCTCTAAGCGGGGTAAGAATAACACGCTTTGAATCAATATCGATTACAAATTCACAATCCTGCCAGTGAGAATTTATAATCGTAAGGGACCGGTGTATGTTCTTAAGAAATTGATACTTTATTTTTTCGGTCTGCGTTATTAACTTTTTATTTGACCTATTCAAGAAAATATTAAGCTCGTCAGATATTTTTTCAATTAAATTACTAGTCCAAATATGAGCACGGTCTCTGTTATCAGTTACCAGTACTTCATAGGGTATGTTATAATTGCTTAGCTTTTCATAACTAATTTCTGCAGAAAATTGACGAATGAGCTCATCTTCAAGTTCTGACGCTTCATCGCATATCAAAAAATTCTTTTGCTTAATATGAGATGGTAGTGATAAGAACATTTTATAATTAAGAACGGCAAACTGCGATAACATCGCTTCATTACGTGCATTATAATAAGGACATCTATTTTCCACCCAACAACTATCACGCAACGTAGGTGCAAACGTGCAGGGAGCTAACTCCGCATCGTAGTTCTTATCAATATCGCAGATGTAATTTGTCTTTCCCTTTAGTGCATCTGTACCCTTAAACAGTTCTTGATATTGATCTTGTAATGATTTGGTTATAGTTAAAGCAAATGTACCAAAAGCGGGTTCATCTTTACATTCTTTTTCATAAGAATAATTCCCGTCAAAGTCGACCCTATATGCATCGTAATTGCGAATTAATTGCTTAAACGTTTCACTAGGTAAATCGCTTGTATTAGCAAGAGTCTTAGCTAAAAAGCTCTTGCCCGAGCCTGTAGGGGCACAGCAAATAACAAACTTCTTACCCCCGCTAAAAGCTTTCTCTATCTTATTAATTAAATTTACCTGAAGCTTACTCGGGGTAAAATCACTAGGAAACTGCGATATATAACTAGTCGTCACGACTTGATTATACTATATCAATTAAAATTAGCAATTACCTTTTTATTAAAAAATTTAGATGTCTTGAGTAATTTAATTTTGTTTGTCTGCTCTCTTATTGCGCTATTAGATAAGCAGAATGCATCTAAAGTATAATCAAATTCAATGCTAGTATCTGTACTTGAGATAGCAAAAGGATACGGGAGTTCATATAAAACTTTTTTATTTTCTTTCTCTAAGCCAAGAAGAGTGAAAATACAAAAGAAATCTTTAATACAAAAAAGTTGCAATTTCCCTTGCTTTACTGTCTTATTATCAACAGTAAACGAAGCCTTTAGTAAGAGAAAGGGCTTTATAATTTGTTCGATTTCTTCTATAGATGTCATGAGTTCATAAAGCTTACTTTTTGTGGAGCTGAAAGTCCAGCAAGCTTTTCATTAAAAAAATTCCAAAATGTCTTATTTGCAGGTATAACCTGTATAAGATCGCAAGCTATCATATTAATACATCGATAGTCTTGCATAAAAATGTCCCAAGTGATAATGAGATCTTTCATATTAGGGTCAAACTTAGGTATATTAATGGCACGTTTATAGTTTAACGCTAATCTACCCTCAGGGCTATTAAGCAAAGTTAAAGAATTCGTACAAAGCATTCGTCTTGTTAATCCAGCGCCCGGTTTCAGACGGCGGCGATTAAACTTTATTTCGACGACGTTGTTTAGCAGCAGACTTTTTAAGGTGGGCAGCGACGCTTTCATTATCATCTCCTCGTAGTGAACAGATACCAAAGATACGTTGCTCGTTTAAGAAAATACCTTTCTTAAGAGTGCCGTAACCCTCAATATCGATATTAGCAACCGGGACACCTAGATTGTTAGGAAAACAGACATATTCACCTTTCTTTGCATATCTAACATTAGGCCCTGCGAGGATTACCTCGCCAATTCTCCACGCTTTTGTATCAGTATTAACGGGAACATGTAGACCATTTCTAATAATACTAGATCCGTCTTCTGTTTCGTCAACAAAAGTACAGAGTAAAATATCATCAAGAACTGTCTTGAGGTTATACCCGTAAAACACAGAATTAAAAGAGTTTTTTGGGAGTGAAGAAAAGTCAATTAAACTCTTCGGGAGAGGTCCAAGCATGTCGATATCGGCTACCATATACGTTTAATTAGATAGGTTTTCTGAAAATGCAATGTATTGATTTATTTCTCTCTTTGAAAGCTCAAGATTATTAGCAAGCATTTCAATGTCATTATTTTCTTCTTTTTTTTCTTCTTTAACTTTCTTTATATAAGATATTCGCTTTGAGGTGACTCTTGGCATTACCGCGACAAATAAGCTATACAGATCTTTTTTGTCGTTAAAAACGCCAATGTATTTGTTTAGTATATTGCTAAATGTAGCAATAGATGGCGAGTACATGCTACACCATCTATTGAGCATATAGGGCGAAAAGTTGCTCTCTTCGTCTACAGAGTTAAAACAAGTTTTCTTTTTAGAAAAGAGTGTACTCGATATAAAATCAAATATCGTCATTAACTAATGACTTTTGTAGTTGCAAGAAAGATATCTTCTACCATTGCATAGAAGATTTCGATAATATCTCTCATAAACTGCTCAGCTTCTGTATCACCTAACTTAGTCGAAAAAGCAAATGCTGGGGCTTTCTTACCAGCTTCTATATTAATACCGGTATGACCGAGTGCTACATTATTCTTCGAATAGGTAATACTAACACTACACTTACCCTTCATCTGTGTAACGCCGCCTTGGTTATGCTCCTTATGAACCATGAGGTCGTCTCCGTCAACTTCAATAGGTGCTCTAAGATACTTGCTACTAAGGATATTAGCAATCTGCGTATTAAGAAGACGTTGAAACGCTACAGCGCCAAAAGGGTCTAAGTTAGGGATCTCCCAACAGAAGTTAATTGCATCGTCACTGTAGATATAATCAGCATTAAGGATATCTTCATTGTCAATCATACCTTCAGCCTCCACTTTCATAGGAGCTCTAAAAGCTACAATGTTACCAATGGGCAATGTATTCTTACGAAAATATTTGTAAGCAAAGCGATTGTGAATGAGATCTCCGTCGTATAATGGTACGTTAATAATCATATGCTATAATAATAACTGGTTAACTTGATTAATCAAGAGGTATATGGATGCCACTCACACTTTTTAAAGAAATCACGCCAGTAGTTATACACACGGTAATCGTTAGGTGTTCCCCAGCAGATATAATTCTTTACTTCAAATACTTTTACATTGAGACCTGCTTCTATATTCTGGTTAATAACATCATCAACGTAAAATTCTTCGTTCGTACGAATATCTTTACTATAGCAACCTTGCAAGCCACTTATAAAATATTCTGCTTTTCTATAAAACATTGTACCGATAATAGCGTGCGTTTTAAGAGGATCGTCAAAGACAAACTTTTTACAATATACATGTTTTATATTATTATCATCATCAACGTCTAACCAAGAATACATATTAGGATTAACTTTACTCGTTTGATTATTTCTAAACGACCAAACAATAACATCAACACTCTGATCGTCTAATAATTTCTTATATTCTTCGGTATCATAAAATACACCGTTATCGCAAGCAGAAATTAATATAGGCTTATCTAAGTCTATATTTCCGTCACGTACTCCGATTTCGCAGGTACAGGCTTGACCAGAGGTAACACCTGTTAAACAAACGATACTTGTACCACTAAAATACTTCGGTAGTATTGAGTCCAGCTTAAATTGCTGTACATGATCATCCTGAGCGACGAATATATTGTGCCTAGATTGCGGTAAGCACTTCACTGCCTGTACTATCATAGGCAAACCGTCTACATCTAAAAGAGGTTTTGGAGTTGTATAACCTTCATCAGCAAAACGGCTACCTCGACCTGCCATAGGCAGTATAAGCGTTACGTCGTTATCATGCTCAAGTATAGGTTGTTTAACGGATATATTTTTAAAATAATTTGACCAGCCTTTATAAATCTCTAAATCGTACGGTGTACCCCATTGTAGCATTTTCTCAATTTCAAATATACCAACCTTTAAACCATCTTCTACAAGTAGGTTATATACAAGGCTGACATAATACTCACCTTTCAAGTTAATATCACGATCTATAAGCTCTTGAAAATATTTCTTTAGAATAGCGCCGTTCTTAAAATAATATGTACCGTTCGATGCATACTCGTTCATCTTGTTATCGGTAAATGATTCTTTTTCCTTTATCTGAAGAAGTGTTTTATTCTCTTCTTTGCAGAAAGCGTAATTGTCACCGCCAAGCATATGGGGATGAAATCCGGTGTAACACGGTATCATGCCGTCGTATATACCATTAGCTGTCTGTTTTAAGAATTGGTTAAAATTCCAAACTGTACTGTAATCACAATAGCTTACAATAATCTCTGCGTCGTCGTTTATATGGTCTTTTATTTGATATATAGCATCAACAGGACCTTTTCTATTTTCATTCGAAACACTTATAATTTTACCGGTAGGAGCAATATTTGTAAGAATATTACGCATATCCGTTTCAGCTAAATGTCTTTCATTACAGATAAACGTAATATCCTTAATGCCGGAAAACATATTTACCACATGTTCGATAATTGGTTTTCCATCAACGTTTATTAGAGGCTTCGGATCCGTGTAACCGGCTTCAATAAATCTTCGACCAATACCTGACATCGGTATTATTAATTGTATGTTTCTACCCTGCATATTATACATCTACTTAAATTTTACACTTATATTTGCAATATGTGACATAGTCAGTGCAAATACCATGAACAATATCGCCAGGATATGTATCAATATCTTCTTTTGATAAAAGCGGTATTATACAGCTTTCAGTCAACGGTAATGTTAAATCATGTACCCAAAGATGTCGAGTACTAGTAAGTACGTATGTATCTATTGAATGGCAGAAATATTTTGCTGCTGTAAATTCTTTTAATTTGTAAGCCGCAGCAACATCCTTACAGTGGAGCCAGAGATACTTTAACCGTGGTTCTAACCACTCACGATTAATTTTATAGTCGGGTGTATCGTGACCTAACCAGAACTGATTATTGATATAGCGTATATCGATTTCAACTTCATATCCTAGCTGTATTGCGCAATCAATATACGACGGTCTGTTTTCCTTATCAGGTATAGGTCCGATAATATTACCTCTATGTGATATTAATTTCATAGTTCTTCAATTCGTAATGTTTTATCATCAATAAAACGGTCATAGTAAGGTTTATCAACACGAAGTTCGTGATACTTTACGCCCCATTCATCTAATTGATTTTTTGTTAAATCATACCAGTTGATCTGTTTTCTACTACCTCGTGACGTCCAATAAACGATCGTATTACCTGCTGCATATAGTTTGTTTATTTTTTCTATATTTTCCTTTATAGGAATTGCGTCATGGTAATTTCGAGAAGCTGGCGAAGTGCATATCGTTTCATCAATATCTACGTAATATATTTTCATACTTAACGTATAAATTAAAAGTCTGTCTTGTAGAGATAGGCGGTAGGCGCAATCCAATCAGTACTCTTGAGTTCAAATTTTATATTCTTCTCTCTCAAGAATCTCTCGACACCGCAGCTTTCTGTAAACTTACCATACTCAAATTCATCAAAAATAACGACACCACCAGGTAATATTCTATCCCAGAGATGTTTGAGTGCAAAATAGGTCGGTCTTTCTAAATCAACATCTATGTACAGCATAGAAATTCTAAAGCCAGGATTTTCCTCTACATAGCCTGGTATTGTCTGCTCCACATCACCCTGTACAAGCTCGTACCGATCTTTGCAAATACCAGCTCCATCGAGCCTCTTTATTACAGACTCGTACGTTAATTCATCGCTATTAACCCTATTATAAACGATGTTCATACACTCTTTATCGAGTTCACTGTCTTTATTAAGAATCTTGTTTGCATGAGCAGTGTCAAATATATCAAACCCGATAATTTTCTTATTAGAATTAGGACAGAATACGTTAACAAATTTTGCAAATGTTGCGATGCCAGAGCCTTTGAAAACACCGATTTCAACAATATCGCCAGGGAGATGTCTGGTATTAAGAAAGTGATTAAAGCGATGAAGCAGCTTACCTGTAAGTTTTATATCTTTCGAAAAGATAAAATCATTAAATGCTGCGTAATGTTCATCTTTTGGATTGTTTATGGTGTTCTTATTTGTTATATCGTGTATATTGTAATTCATAAAACCGTTAAAATACTATTATAAACTACACCATAACAGTAGTCAAGTCTACTTCTTAACGTTGTGTATTAAACTCTCTGGATGTATTCTTTAAAAAATTTTCGCAGATATACTGATATTCATCTCTCAGTTCGTTAGTAAAATTAGTTTCTTGTACGGGGAGATACTTTCCACCATGTGTGAGATGTAGGAATTGAAAGAACTTATGACAGCAGTAATATCCGCAGACAAGCTGCTCAGTACCGTGTATCTTGTACATCGATAATTTACTACAGGTGTTTTGTATTGAAGATGTTTCTATCGAACGATATGTTTCACCACTATGAAGCCCCATAACGTTAAGTAACGTACTCACTTTCCATATAGATGGATTAACGTTGTAGATGTAGGTGCTTGGATCCTCGGCCTTATAGAGAGATGCGGTGCAATCATCTGTTATACGGATATTATTTTCGTTATCTGATGTATAGTTAAGATTACTCTGTAAATCTATTCGATCAATAGAATTATTAACGGCTATAGAATGAAGACAGTCCATAATGATAGCATCTTGTGACACTAAAATATCCATATCATGGAGAAGCAGCATGTAGTCGTCTTTTAATTCACTGAGTGCTAACAACCTACTTGCATACGGTAAACTGTCATCATAAAAAATTATTTGCGTGTAATTCGTGGATAAATTGTTTAAAATTTCACTCTCTATATTTTTATTAATAAGGAGAATTTTCCTCTCATATTCAGCTATGTAGCTAGTTTGTACGTTGAGAATATCAATGTATTCGGAATGAGAATACACAACAATAGGTAATATACTTTTATTCATTTTTTATAGAGCGATAATATGAAGAACATAATATAGTCGTAATAATTGTTATGACATATATTATATTTTTCAAGCAATTTTGTTCGCTGGTATTGTTTAAATGTAATACTATTAAATGTCGGCTCACACTCGTAATTTACTTCATAAGATATATTATGACGTGTAAATTCATTAAGCATTTCCGCTATGTTGTATTTTTTATTAATTAAAATAGATAACTGTAAATCGTCGTTTCCTTCGATAGATGAAAAACTAATTACTATATCTGATAATTCACGTTGAGGGTATATGTATTTTTCGTAATCTTTTTTTCGCCCATCTATTTGCTTTTGTATTTGCTCTGGTGTATAGTTTCTCGACGCTGTATCTCTAGCTATCTTCCATCTTGTTTTTAATTCTATATCAGTATCAATAAAGATCTTTAAATTGTATAATTCGTTGTTGTGATGATAAAGACTATGTAACCCGCAAACAATAACATTATCAGAATTATTAATTTGCTCGGTTTCAGTAAATTTACCATTCTTGTGATCATAGTTAACGTGATACACCTTCTTACCAACTTTAAGATCGAAGATGTCTTTGTTCATCTTCGCAATATAATTCGCATCCGGGTTTAAATGAGTGTATTTTTTCCAATTTTCGTCACCACGTTCCCATTTATGATACCTATCACATTCAAGTGTAAAGGAATTAGAAAAATACTGTTTTAATATATTACTGAGAGTTGTTTTACCTGATCCAGAGTCACCACAAATAGCGAATACGTTGCATGAAGATAATATTACGTTGTATTCGATATTAAGTGATTTGTATTTTATTTTATTATCGTTTAAATGATGAAATAGTAATGTTTCTGATACATGGCCGTGTTGTGAAATGAGATCTTCAATCTTTGTAAATATATCAAAATACGAATCCATTACAGCTGATTGACCGTAAGCAAAAATATCGCATAAAACAGGATCGTTGGGATTTTCTAATCTCGATGTATCGATAACGCTTTCTTCTGGAATGTAAATTATATCTTCCTCAATTTTTGCGCTAAAGATGTCATTAGTTATGATGTTAAGATCAGGTCGATATTTTATAACGAGATCGTATTTTTTATTATTAATATCTTCGTTTATTTTTTTTATTTTATTAAGCTTATAATATTTTTGCCAAGTATTGATGATATCATCTCTTACATCACCATATTTTATAATATTGCTTTCCTTTAAAGTTGCAATAGGGGAGAGTATTTTTTCAATATTATCAATTGCATTGTCATATGAATTTAGATATCTATCATCTTGGTATTCATTTTCTGTTATATGCAAATATACATCTACATTTTCAAACGCATCAAGTATCTTCTCTTTAATGAGAGGTATATTGTCGCCGAAAGATCTAAAATAACCTGATATGAGAAGAGCGACGTTCATACGTTAGACTTCAAATGCTCTTCAACCATATGTAAGAAATGTGTAGGGTCGAAGCTCTTTTTAAAAAAGTTTTTATTATTCATAAAATGAAATAAGTGTATATCTACAGTTGTAAGTGAAAGTAAATTGTTACATAGTGCGAAAATTTTTAATCCTCCGCCCTCTCCTATATGAATATTAAAGTTAGATTTTCTCAGTATATTGAGGTTTCTTGTTATTATTTCTTTACTATATAATTTTATAGTATCATCAACAGTCAAGTCAATAATGTTTGTTAGTCGACTGTTTATAATGTCTTCATATATACAAAAGGTATTATGTATTCTATATTCATGACAGTCAGAATAGTTCTTTTCGCCAATTAGAATGACTCTTGTGTTGTAGCGATGTAGTAAATCGATTAAATTGTTTTTAATATGTTCATTCCAAGGTGTACGTATATCACCGTCGTTTCCAGATATAACTTTTGTATTAATTACAATATAGTTATTGTATAATGCTGCTTCGTCATTAAACGAGTCAACTATATCCATAGAGTGCGGAGCGACTTCAAGTGCTGCAGCGATGACATGTGGTAAAACGTGTGGTAGATCGTCTCCCGGTATAACTCTTACGTTATTCATACTTGCAATCGAGGTTAACAAGTAGTCTCGAAGCAATTCGTAGTATTCTTCACTATATTCGTTTCTCAATTCTTTAATTAACTTATCATTAAACTGAATCTCGAAATCAACGTGCTTGTTATTAGCAAATATGGTAACATACTCCCAGAGCAACGAAAGTCCGAAAAGTAATGATATTCTCACTGTTGGTCTTGTTGTCATATCAATATGTGCCAGTTAGAAGGCTGTTGAGGCTCGATGTTTTGTATACGTCTATCACGTAAACAACCACCGCTTCTATGATCAGGTAAAAATGGATGTAGATAAATTGAACGGTTCTCTAGTAGACCGGTTCTACAATCTAATAGATAACAAAGCGAGCACCATACAGAGTCTATTACATGTATATCTCCTGTCGAGTGTTCTATGACCTTTATCATCTCTAGCATATTAGGTGTGCTCAAGTTAAGATTTATATAGGGTGTATTATTTTGCTTATTGAAAGTAATCTCCCTATGAGAGATACCAGGTGTCGGGTTGTCGTGATATACTGCGTAGTTTGACCCGTGCTTTGTAACAAATTCGTCATATATTTTTTGCTCGTGTACATCATCTCTCTTAAAATCAAAGCAGTCTATTCGGGTATTGTAAGGTATATCGTATGCTGTATAAAAAAGCTCTATAAAATGGTCACGGCAAGGGTCATATAATTTACCGAAAGCTTCTCTGTAAGGGTCACTGGGAGGACGATAGTAATCGAGGTGACCATGAAAAAGAAAATCATACTCGCTAGATGAAAAGGATTTAAGTATGTTTTCAAAATTATGTGTCAATTCACTTAAACTATAAAACACACCTTTCACCCCTTGCTTATCAGCGACGTAATAATCAAAAAGATCCTTTGAATCTGTTCTCATTATCACAGTCATGTCACTGTATCGAGGTAAGTAAAAATTAATTAAGGGTAGACAGTTCATTATATCTGTCATTCCTTGATGGAAATATAGTAACCCTTTTTTCATTTTCGTTATTTAAATCGGTTCAAGTTAATTTTCCAGGCACTGTTCAAACCGTTATCGATTAAAACGCATTCGCTTTTGTTAAAGTTTTTAGTAGTAAATCCCATTTCACTATTCCATCCCGCTACACTTTTATCGGAATATGATACATCAATAGTATCATCATACGTCTCAACTATTTCGCCAATTATACCTTCCGATGGTACTTTAACGCGTATATATTTTTTCCAAGGCGATGCTTCAACGTGTTCCGTTTTTGTAAAAAACGTGACATTTTTATTAAAAAAGCTATATTCAAATCGCTTATTAATATCGAGAAATGTTGGCGATACTATTACCGTTATCGGAGTGTCATTTTGCGCAAATAATACATTGCACATCCCACCGCCGATGGCACCGGTAATTTGTTTTGCATTGTAGAACAATAGTATCTTCTCTTTTGTTGTGAGAGTTTCGGTAAAAACTTCTTTATATCCAGATGCTATTAGCTTGTCAACAAGACAATCTTCATTAACTAAAAGTCTACGTGTTGTGTAATTCGTCCCTATGTTCTCTAGGTTATTATGCTTCCACGTCCTCCTGGATATGTATATCTGCTCTGGTGTGCTTGTAACTGAACTCGATGAAACAACGGTCTCAACTATATTACGGTAAAAGTCGTATATTTCTTTTCTCGGCGGTAAGTTAGAATCGATATCATGGGTAAAGGAGTTTGAAATATATACGTCGCGATAAAGTACATCCTCACGTGTAAGAATAATATCCTTATCAACATCGATTCCTGCAATTTGCAGGAATTCCTTTACAAAAGTATAAAAATCGTGCTTAACAGCGTTAGGATAATTCATTAGTAATTTTAAATTACTAATACGTTTTTTAAGGTAAAAAAAGGAAAGTAAAATAGGTAGAGTGTCGTATATAAAATGATAATAATTATCCGTATTGTAAACAAAGAAAAATACCGGTGTATCTTCTATCGTACTATATGAACTAGAAAAAATTTGATCATACTCACTGACTATATCTTCGTTCTTAAGAGACATTGCTCTTTCTTTCAATGGGGTATAGAGCTGTTTATCCTTTATACTATACAAAAGGAGATTCGGATAAACAAGAGATTTACCAACAATGACACTGTCATCTAAATGATAGATGTTAATTATGCGCCCGTTTTCATCTACAGGTAAAAACGTCTCCTTATCTTGAATGAGATTAAAATCGTTTATTTTCATATACTAGTGATCCAAGATACATGCACGTCGTTATGTCTGAGAAACTGATACACGCCTCTCGCGTGACCTCTTAATAAAACAGCCCACATACCGCAATTACCTGAGTGTGTGACTATATATTTAGCCTTTGAGAGACAATATGTCATACCAAGCATCCGTATACCAAATTTCGGTCTATCTGTCTTATCAATTACATGATGCATAACGAGACCTTGATTTCGATTTATTAAAGGCATTTCTCGTACTGCAAAACTGTTTGTAAATGTTGCACAAAAAGCTTCTTTAAATTCTAATTCGTCTGTCTGTACTAAAAATTGTATGGAAGGGTTTTGCGATTGTATTTCGCTACATTTTTCAAAAAAATCATTATATGAAGCAATGCCCGTCTCTGTACATTTATCATTACCTCTATAAAATACAGCAGCGGTGTTATTATAGTCGATATCATATTTTTGCTCAATTTTATTTACAAATTCTTCTACCACATCGCCTATAGTAAAGTATTGCTTTATAAAAGCATTTATATTATTAAAATCGAGATCCTTGTAGGGTGCAAATTGATAATCATGATGAAAATCTATCGGCGGTACCGGTAGCATTACCTCGCCTTGCTGCATAGCTTCTTTAAAGAAGAGGTTATTTACATCTTCATTAAGATCTAATGGATCGATCTTGTAATTATAAAATTGTTTCGAGGCGTCAATCTTTACAGGTAATTGCTTATACCGGTTATAATACTGAATTATATCAAATAGCTTGACCGAGCAGCAAGAAAAAAAACCAGCATTATGATCTACTACAAGAGTATCTGTCATACATCAATTGTATTAAAATATCTTGCAACCGCCACATAAAAGTTATATTTTGTCAAAAGTAATTTTTTATTATTTGTCTGTAGGGCTGATTTGCTCTGTAAGAATTGTTTAAGTTCATCGACATTATCTAATGTCGTAAGCTGATAGACATTATCAAAGAAGCGAGACACATCAGGGCATCCATAATAGATAGGTGTCGTGTCTGTTAAGATACAGTCAGTGAGTTTTTCTGAGAAGTAATCCGATTCAACAGAATTTTCAATAGCTATAGAAAATTCATAATCTAACAATCCATCCTTTTTATTAATTAATGTACCCTTAATGCGTTCATCATTAATACCACTCTTCTCCCATTCATTACCGTAGATATCTATATCTAAATCTGTATCGAGTATCTGTTTTACAAAATTAACTCGTTTTGAGTATATAGCCTGTGGATAAGAATCAACACTATTATAGGAAGTTATAATGCTACACTTTTTTGTTTTTGTAAAACTATTATTAATATAATAATCTAAATTTTCACCGTTATAATAATCGAAGTGAGGAGCTAGTAGCCCGGGATAATATATATATTGCGGGTTATCGTGCTTTACATGGTGAATAATATGTTGACAACGAGCTTGTAAGTATTGCTCAAAATAACAAGCCCAGGTTGGTTCAAGCATTACCCCTAGTGTCTTTTCACGAGGAAAATCAAGATGTTTTTGCGAAAAATTTACAACAACAAGAAAATCAAAATTATCTTCAATAGTAAATTGAAAGTCTTTATTTTGATTTTCACTTGTAATAAAGACTCTACTAAATCGCTCAAAAATTTGCTCGTCTGTGCACCAGTTACAGGTTAGTCTTATCTTTTTCATTTATAAAAGGACTCCATGTAGTAATATACTGCTCAAGTTCGGATTTATTCATTTTATCTACCTTGTCAGCTTCAATAAAATTATGGTTGTAATAAGGGTGATTATTTCTTACAGCATTCTGGTGAAAGAGATGAAAACAAATCGAATAGTCTTTTGTATCTCTATAATCTTTTAATTCAAGTTTGAGAATTCTGTTAATAATTTCGTTGTCTTCAGCTCCCCAAGCAATAAAATTTGGATTATATCCGCCTATTTTATAGAAGAGCTCACGATTAAACATAGCAATACCACCGACACTTGTATGTCTTGTAGGTGTACATCTTACCCCGAAATAATCATCACCGTAGCCGAGTTCAAGTTTTTCAAGTGGTGGTAATTCTTCAAGAAGTGAATTATAGTTATATACTGCATCAATAAATTTTTGATGTAATTGATATGAGGTATCGATGAAGAAGCCGTTATACGGGAACGCAATTACACAATCTTTCTGCGTTATAAGCGCATTATAACACTCGTCAATAGATTCCTTTGGTACAATTGCATCTGTATCAATTTGTATCAATACATCTGTTGTAGCAAATTTTGCGGCTGTATTGAGCCCCCAAGGCTTACGGTAGTAACTATTATTTGATATAAAATAAAAACTTGTATTCTTTGGCCACTTTATATTATTAAGTTTTAGACAATGTACCACGTCATCTTCAACAATAATAAATTTAGCACCTATATACAAATTACTATAGTAATTGAGAATTGTTTGGAGATTACGTACACGATCATCACTATCGTAACGAAAATGCATTATGAATGTAATGTTTGTATTAATATCGTTCATTTTATTATAACTCCAATACCTTTCTCTTGATTTTGTTCAAATAAAAATTCTTTATACTCAGCAAACTCGCCTTGTTGCTTAATTTCTTGCCATAAATCATGTACCCCGCCTTCCTCATTTTTGCCAATATCATGAAAAGCAACAATACCACCCTTACGAACAAGTGAGCCATACATTTCGTAATCTCTCTTTACACCATGATAAGTATGGTCACCATCGATAAAAAGAAAATCAATTTGTTCATTCTTAAATATATCTTTTGCTTTATCAAAGGTAGATTGTTTTTGTGAAGCATCAGGAATTAGATATAATTTTGTTTTTTTTGCTTTTGCCCAAGCCGGCCAAGCATTTTTATAATTATCTTCCTGCTTAGCTACACGCCAATCATGAGGCCCTACGAAATTACGTACTGGTAAATCGATTGATAAAACCGTAGAGCCTTCTTGACTATAATGAATAAAGTGTTGCAATGTCCATCCATATAGAGATCCAATCTCTATAATTTTAGATGGGTTGAGGTTTTTATACTCATTAAGTAAACCTTCAAATTCTTGAAAATTTTGACTGTTAAGTTCATTTTCTGCTATAATCATTTTTTATTTGTTTTAGGGTTTTTATTACTTGCTCTTGACTAATATATGGTGGTTGATTTGGATAATGACCGTGTTTTTTAAGATATAACTCCCGGCCACCGTATACATTTTTCTCCCACTGTTCAGATTTATTTGCAATTGAAGAATTATCAATAGCACCTGGTGCCTCAGTTAATAGCTCATGACTATTTGCAAGATCTGCAAACCACCAAAAAGGAGGATGATAGCCTGCCTTAATGATGCAATATGTATGATCTACGTGCTCCCAAGCGTTGTAAAATTGCTCGTCAATATACCCGACTTCTTCAATTACTTTTCTTGTAAAGAAAGAAAACATAGCCACTGTATGCTCATATAATGCAATCTTAACCGTCTTATAATCAATTATAAGTTTAGGATTTGGCTCTGTATCTTGACTTAGAAGATGTCGATTATGCAGATCAAAATTCTGAATTGATTGCTTACGATTAAAAGGTGAACCAGGTCCATAGTTGAAATGCTGTATTCCTGATACTTTACTCGCTTCAATATATTGCTTAAAAATTGAAGAATCTTTAATAAGCATATCATCTTCAATAATAAAAATATAATCGCATCCTTTTTCAAAAAGATCTTGTATTGCTAGGTTTTTTGCTTTACCGACACCTATTCTCCCACTAGTGTGTTTTACAAAATTGACTTTTGGATGCGTATGTATAGTTTTCTTATCACCATCGTCAATAATGATGAGTTCGCTAATATTGGCGCTTACTCTATCAATGGTATCTAGTAAATTATTAAGATACTCAGGCCTTTCACATGTAATTATACCAACTCCTATTTTATCCATGGTTAATTTATATATTGTATCATAAATATAATCAATGGCAACAAATCCATCCAATAGTACTTCAGTTAGTATAGTTAATTTACCGCAAGCGCAGCTTGCTACTGCTACAGATTATTTGATCTTACAAACATCAAATGGTACACAAATCATTCCTTTTGGTAATTTTAATGTCGTACGTACAGATATTAACGGAAATGCGACTATTGTAGGTAATGTTACTGGTTCAAATGCATATTTTACGGGTAATGTTGGTGTTAATTCGTTGACAGCATCAAGCTTTTATACATCGAATCCATCATATGGCGTTGATATCGGTTGGACGGATTTAGCTCCAATATTAGGTATTAATAGCAATAATTATTATGACAGTTTTACTGTTGTTAATGGACTGGTAATAAGCGCTACACCAACGAGTGTTGATTATTTTAATAACCCTATTTATACATCTTTAAATGTACAGCTCACTGCTCTTTCTGCACAAACTGTTGGTGTTGGTGGTACTGTATACTCAGCATTAACAAGCTTATCATCAACAACAAGTACAAATCTTTATAATACGTCAGCAGCACTTACAACACAAACACAAGCAGGTACAGCATATGCCTATGCACTTAATAATACAAACCTGCAGTTAATGACTGCTTATGCTACAGCTTTTTATGATAGCACGACCACTGGTACCATCTACCAATTAGTAGGTAACCCAGCTGGTGCCGTTGGTGCCGCGACAATAACTTTTCCAAACTTTTTTGTAAATAGTGCTCTTAAAGCAAATAATATTCAAGCATCAAATTTCATTATAACACCTAATGCAACAACGTATGCACAGGCTTCAGCGTTTTCAGTTATTTCACCGTTTGTATCAGCAGGTACAATTAATACAGATCCGAGCGGAAAGAATTTATTAGTTACTATTGCTGCTATTTCTAATACGAGTACGTGGCCTGCCGGATTTACAAGTAATCCAATTCCCATTAACGTGCGCATACTCGCAACGTATAATGGTTATTATTAATTTATTCGCCTAAATTTTTAGCACGAATAATTCCAGTACGGAATTTCTCTTCATTAACTTCAGCCTGTTGCGTATCTTTCTGATCAGTTATCAACTTAGCCATTAAATCTAAATTTTTTTCATCAAGAATACTTGTCTCATCAACAACTGCATTACCTTCGCTATTAATATAAAGTTCGATCATCGCAATACGTTCTTCTCTTGATCCAAATACTTCAATGACAGGCGGACGATCTTCATCAGGAAAGAACGGTGATGTACCGGTGCGTGTATAAGTATGCTCGATAGCTTTAAATAGATTATCAATTTCCTTAATATACTCTTCGTTAATATTTCGCGATTCGCGAGCTTCTTTAGGAATAGGTGAAAACTTAGTAATAGGTGTAAAGAAAATAATATCAAGTGAATGCATTGTTTCTTTTATAAGAGGTATACACTTCTTAATAAATTCATCACTTATTTGTGATGAATTTTTGCTATTAGCCCAGAGCGAATATACAAGATTATCTAATGGGCATCGATCGAAGAGTACATAATCATCTTTTGATGTTTTCTGAATATCATTAAGAAGACAATTGAGAATGCGCCATTGACCGTCTTCTGTTACTTGATCGTTAAGTGGTATATTTTCTTCTTTAATTATTTTACGATACGATTCATCCGACCTCTTGTACATTGGCCATTTTTTAATAATATCATCAATTAGTGTACTTTTACCTTGACAGGCTGAACCGGAAATCGCAATACGCATATAGTCTATTTAATAATAAATTTTATTTTATCAAATTACACACGCAGTGCTTTATCCCAAATTACCAATTGCAAACGAGGACTAAAATTCACGCAGAGCGCTTTTGCATACTCTGCTACTGCTACACTACGCTCAACGTGCTCGTTTCGCGACCCGCAACACGGCATAAACCAAATATGACTCTTCGGTATATTAATACCGTGCTTATCATCAACATACTTCTCCCAAATCTCATTAATATCCTCAGCAACATTAATAACAAACTTAAAACCCGAATGGTGAGCTTTATGCCATTTAAGAACTTCAGGCTTATAAGTTTTTTCCTCTGGATCGCCATTAGAGCGAAGCTTAGGGGATGTAGTAAACGTTGCCTTAAATTCTGTTACCCAACGTTCGTCTGGTAAAATTGTCGCGTTTGTCTCAAAGTCGATACGCGGTATAAAACCATAACGCTCTCTAAATGCTTCCATAAAGCGTAAAAGTGGTTCTTGTCTAAGCATCGGTTCACCGCCGGTGATTTTTAAAATAGCTCTGTCCTTAAGATGTTTAATAAAGTTATTTTTTTCATAAAATTCAAACATATCCTCGAAACTCCATTTATTTCTTTTCGACCATGAGATATATGAGTCACAGCCATGAGGCGAGTCTGGGCTTGCAAACGCTTTACAGGTTAAGTTACAACCGAAAAGTCTCAAGAATACTGATGGTTGACCTATAAACATACCTTCACCTTCGATAGTAAGGAATCCGGGCCCATCGTCACTGATTAGCAAATAATTTTCATCCATAAAAATATTATGTATGCTATTATAGCGATTTCAACTTTTTACTTAAATCCATTACAAATTATATAAATATTAATATGACATATAACGGCTTTGTTTATATATGGTTTGATACTTATAGAAAGATGTTTTATATTGGTTCGCATAAAGGTAGCGTTGATGACAAATATATTTGCTCGAGTAGACGGATGTATCGTGCTTATAAAGCGCGATCGATGGATTTTAAGCGTCGTATTTTGAAATATGTAGAAGATAAAAGTGATATAATATACTGGGAGCAATATTATCTAAATATGATTAAGGATACCGAGCTACTATATAAGGGTGGTAAGTATTATAACGTAAAACGAATTGCTGCTGGCGGTGATACAACCGCTCATTTACCGGATCGCGAGGAAGTTATTAAGCGAAGGTACGGTAAAAAGCACAGTGAATCAATAAAACGTGCTATAAAAAATAGAAGTATTGAGATTAAAACATTGCATCAACAACGACGAAAAATATCTTTACAAAAAACCTTTTCTAATCCTTGCTATAGTAACTATCAAGATAAGCCGTTTGACGTTTTTTTGAATAACGTATTTTATAAAAGATACAGAAATAAAGAGCAGTTTATATGCGAGCAACAATGCGAACGAACGAACTTTAATCAAAATTTTCGTAAGGGTATCTGGATAATTAAGCAAAAGCGTAAGCATAACTTTGTACCTGGTGATGTTCTTACATTTAAGTATGTTGTGTTTGATTAAATATTAATAGATGAAAAAAACAAAACGCACTGCGAAAGCAGCCGCCGTTGTAACATCTAAAATTAATGATAATACATTAGTTAAGGATAATTCACCCTATGTAGCCCAGAGAGAAAAAATTGATTTTACTCTTAATGTTCGAGAGCTTCCTTGGACAGATAAACAGAAAGAGATTATAAGTCTTTTTCTTGATAAGAATACAAAACTTATGATTCTCAAGGGACCAGCTGGTACATCGAAAACTATTCTGTCGATGTATCTCGGTTTACAGCTTCTGAATTTAAAGAAAGTATCTGATATTGTTCTTGTGCGTTCAGCGGTAGAGAGTTCAGATTCAAAGCTTGGTTATCTACCTGGTGATATTAATGAAAAGGTTAATGTTTATATGACGCCATTTAATGAAAAATTTTCTGAACTCGTCACAGAGCCTCAAATTCATCGCTTACATAAAGATAATCGCATTACAATTTGCCCTATTAATTTTGCACGCGGTCTTCACTTTGCTGTAAAGTTTGTATGTTGCGATGAGAGTCAAAATCTTACAATTCGTGAACTTCAGACACTCTTCACCCGTATGGGTGAATTCAGTAAAATGATTATATGCGGTGACCCAGATCAATCCGATTTACCATATGGTAAATCAGGCTTTAATACTGTATATAAGGCTTTTGATAATGACGATGCTAAAGCTCATGGTGTACATTGCGTAGAATTAACAGAGGACCATATTGTTCGCTCTGAGCTCTGCCGTTATGTTACCCATGTATTCAAGGGAATTATACCTATAACAAATACAAAAGAAATAAATTCTAAAGAATACAGACCATCAGAGTTTAAATCTCATTAAGAGCTTTTAGTTCTGCAAGTGCTCTAATAACTGCATCATTAGCTTGTTGTATATCGCTTGCAGATTGATCTTTTAATGTTGGTTTAAAATTAATATTTGTTTGACTATCAGACGTAAGTCCGTATTCTTGAGCTATTTTTGACAATGTTATTTGTAATTGATCTACAAGGGGATCTGGCTGTCTCTCAATAAGAGCATCCATGCTTATATTAGCCGGTGATGCTGTTACTGCTACATGCCCGATTGGCTTAACTTGTGTATTATATATAGTTTCAAGTTTTTGATCATTATTAAAAAAAGAATCAACAAAATCAGGAGCTAACTTACCTTGAATTTTTAAATGGTCTGATATTTCACCGCCATAAAGCTGGTGAGTAAACTCTGCGTTCACCGACTTCCCCAGCTAATGTTATCAAATAACCCTGAATAACCATTTGTTACATTATTACGTAGTGGGACAGGCTGATTATTAGGTGTAGGGTTAGTTGTTGTTACAGTAGTTTGTGTGATTTGTTCAAGTTCCTCAACAGGGATATGTGTCGAAGCAGCTTGTTCGTTGACAGTTGTCGGTGTTTCGGTTATCTGTTTGTCAGAACTATTAACAATCGACCAAGCTGTTGTTCTGACTGATTCAGAATAAATTGCTGAATTCGCTTCATGCTCAAATACTTCTACTTTTTCTACCCAACAACGATCACCATACTTTTCATTAAGATATGTTTGAGCTGCTTTGTAGCACCATTCAGCTGTTTTTTCAATTCCAACAGCATCCATGACACGTAGATCGCATCCACCAGCATCATGTAATTGATGAAATAATGGTAATAATGGATCATCTTTTGAGATGCAAAGTGTATGATCGAATTGTTTATTAAGAATAGCTTTAAGGTCCTTTAATCCACCGAAATCAACTGACCAGTTATTACTGTCGAGTTCGCGACATTCAAAATGGAATTTTGCCTTAAGTTGATAACCGTGAACTAGATGACAATGACTATGGGTAGCTCCAAATTGTCTGAAGGCACAAGATCCAAGATCGATAAGTTTAGTACTCTGATAACTCATAAAGATAGTATGACACGGAAAAGTTGAAAATCAACAGAAAAAGTTATTATTTGTCCACCGTTCCTCTTCTCAACTCCATATTCTCTATTAGTTATTCCGCGTGAAAAATAAATCAACTAGGAGAGTAGCGTTTTCAATAAATTATTTACCCTCTGATTAAAACTTTCATGAGCGTGTTTGCTTATCTCAATGGCTGCAATACGTTTTTGAGCTTTTTCCTTAGATGATGAAGCCCCGGGTACTGTATGCATCTTACCGTTTTTCTTATAACGTACCTTATAACCTGCTTTGGATTTTTGTATATTATATGGCATAATTTATCGTCTTCTGTTAGGTGGTGTCCTATTAGTTAATGGATGAGATGGTAGTTTCATTTCTAATTCATCCTTTCTTGTTGGTGGTTTAACAGGTACACCTGTCTTTGTATGTGTAGCACCTTTTGTTACCGGTACAGCAGGGGTCATAACTTTAGGTGCCTGTTGTGTGGTATTAGTTGTTGATGCTGATTGTTGAGTAGCAGTAGTTTTTTGTACTTCAGGTGTTTTACCGGCTAAAAGATCTTGAACTACAGGGTCTTCTTTCTTACTATCCGCTTGTCGATAAAATAATGTAGAGTTTCTGCTAATATCTCTATCTGTAAGCCCTGGTACTGCTTTTTTGAGTGCCTTGTTGACACCATTCATATCATTAGCAATGTCAATCTCACGCCTTTGATTTGCTGATAGCTTTGGATATTTTGTTTTAATAAATTCGCGGTACGGGTTTAAATATTTTTGTTTGAATTCATAGCTTTGACCGTATCTTCTAATAGCATTATCAATTCTTTCAGGTGTAGCAGCGATTGTCTTTCCTACACTTGCAACAGCTCCACCAATATTCGTCACCGCACCACCAACTCTATTAGCTATAGCAGCACCTTGCGTACCTCCTAACGCGCCATAAACCTTCCCAGCACCTTGTATTGCTTTACCTGCTAGTTGTCCTAATTTACCTAATCCTTGAACTGCTCGACCTGGAGCCTGAGCAGCACCCTTTATAATACCTTTAGCTATTTTCTTACCGATGGGCTTTTTTGAAGCTGCATCAGATGCGCGCTTTGCAGCATTCATATAATCGGATAACGTACCTTCATTTAAAGCAAGTTTTGCTAAATTATTAAAATTATTATTCATTGGCAATATAATATTTATAGAGATTTGTAATATCTTCATCCGTTAAACCTCTATCTTTTAGAAAGACCTCTACGTCATCAATGGATTCAGCTGCTTGAAGAATTTGTAATAAAGGATCATCTATTGTTACATCAAGAGCTAGTAAGATAAATTCCTTTAAACCGTTGAGATTATTATTAATATTGGCAAGTCTTTCAAGATGCTCATTCGGAATATCCATTACTGACATATTACCTTCATGATCTGGTACTACAACGAGTACTTTTGTAAATTCTTGATCTTCAGCTAAAACATATCCTTCATAACCATTACAGTTTGAAAGATCAGCACTTTGACTGACGCTAATAGGGTCAACTTTGATACGTACTTTTTTTAAAGTTACCTTCTGTAAACTCTCTAAAATGACTTGATTATACTTCATCCTTATTATTTATGTTGAATTAAGCTAAGTCGCTAGTATAATAAGCATATGTCTGAATATACAAAAGAGTATAAACTTAAATTTGCTAACGGAAATCATCCTCATTCATCTGAAGAGAGACAAGCTATTATCGATAACGCTTCAAAAGCATATGAAGCCTATCTAGACGCTCTTGGCTTTGATTGGCGTAACGATCCAAACAGTACCGGTACACCATTGAGAGTAGCTAAAGCATTCGTCAATGATCTTGCAAGTGGTTGTTATGATAACCCTCCGAAGATTACATCATTTCCTAGTAATGGATATGATGGAATGGTGTTTCAAGGTGGTATCCCTGTAAAGTCACTCTGTAGCCATCATCACCTTGCTTTTACCGGTGTCGCACACGTTGCTTATATACCCTCTGCTGAGGGTCGAGTAATCGGGCTATCGAAGCTTAATCGAATTGTAGAATTTTATGCCCGTCGTCCACAAATTCAGGAAGGTCTCACAGTGCAGATTCATGATGCTATTAATGGCGTATGTGAGTTGAATAAGGGTGTTGCTGTCATGGTTAGCGCTACGCATACCTGTGCATGTCTTCGTGGTGTAAAACACGATGGATGTGAAATGAAGACCTCAAAACTTAGTGGAGACTTCTTAGAGGATGGTGCTACAAGAGCTGAATTTTATAACTTTGTAGCTAATATGAAGAGCTAAACGCCTCTCTTAACATCTACCAAAGCGTTGAGCCGTCTAATAAACGGCTCTCCTATTAATACTTGCTGTTCATTCTCAGCACGATCAGCAATACTAAATGTTACATCATTGTAACTTTTGTTGTTTAAAACAATATTAAGTACAACCGTTGGGCGGCTTTCGATGTTACCGCTACCAATATTAATATCAATACTGCCAGTACGAGGGAGTGTAATTTTTTTATCATTGATGGTGGTAAAGGTTATGGTATCATCACCATTGTCATCAATATCTACACCGTGTAGTACATTGTAGGCTTCATTTCCACTATCTATTTTTGCGACAACAGATCCAATCCCATCTATTGTTATATATTCTGTAACACCGAGAATAGGTCTATTTTGTGTAAAATCTTTAAATGTTTTCATAAAATTATTTTTTCTTCCAAGATATTCGTTTAGAACTTCTTTTAAGTCTCTTCCTACTATTACACATGCTCATTGTCGGTCTACAGGCTGGGTAACCTCTACGTTTTTCTCCTTTTTGTCTACCACACGCCTTACCTGTCTTACAGTCAACCCATCCTTTACCGTGATTACGTGTGAACCATCCATGAAGACCTTGTTTTTTCTCTTTCTCAAATCCTTCTAGGATAAAATTAACTAAAGAGTCAAATTTCATTTTTTCTTCCAGATTTTACCTTGACGGCACTTTACTACTGCTCCAGATTTATAAGCAGATGTCTTTTTACCATATACAGAATCAGCTCTGCGTAAGCAGCGATCGCGTTTAACTTTTTCTTCAGTTAAGAATTGCTTAAAGGTTAACATTTCCATCTCCTTCTTGCAGCGCATCCTCTTGTCTTTTTACCAGCGCATCCGCCAGCAGGAATCCAAGCAGAACTTCTAGCACAAAAGCTTTTTCTACGTTTTGCAGCCTTGGATCCCTTCTTCGCCTTCCCAGTGACTGGCGCTTTAAGATGAGAGCCTGTAGCGCGATTGTACTTAGCTCTACCCTTAGCTGTTAGACCACCCCCGCGACTAACAGGCAGTTTTTCACCGCGCTTAATAGATAAGCTAGGTCCACCTTCTTCAAGTACTTGTATAAAACGTGATTCGAACAAACATTGCATAATAATATTTAATGTGAGAGAATAAATATTTACGTATGCGTAGCTATATTGACGATCTTAATGCACTTTATAACACAAAAATTTTCTTAAAGGAAAGTGCTGACCTTGGACCAGAAGGTATTGGACTGCCTTACGGTGAATATTCAGAGGAATGCGATGATTGTAAGAATGGCGCGCCGATGAGAAAGTGTTTAAAGTGTAAGATGCCTGCAACAGAGTGCGATTGCGATGAGGAAGAAGTTGCAAGTGAGGATGAAATCATCTTTTCAAGAGAACATCCGCACGGTGAAGAGGATGATTTTGCAGAAACAGGTGAACATCCTGAACATAAAGCTTCTAATATGGTAAAGCAGAATTTATATAGAATCACAAAAATGGCTGCTATGTTATATGATATTATTCCTGATGATGAAAATATCGAACCATGGGTGGCAGATAAGCTAAGTAAAGCGACAGACAATATTAATAGTGTTCTTGGTTTTAAGGACTACGAAGAATATAAGAGACGCGTAGATCATGATATTGAAATTGAAGAAAAGACAGAACAGGATCTCTATAAAAGCATAGATGACGGCGGTGAATCTTTAATTAGTAAAATTAAAGAAATTATGCGTGGACAGCCAAGAGATAGAGTTGAAGATGCTGTCTACGGTATGATCAAAACACTTGAAGCTTAAGGTTTCTTTTTGCGCGGTATAGCAGGTTTATAATTCTGCTTAATGTCGTTGAATAAAATTTGTGCCTGATCATCAGGCATACCCGTCGGTAATATTTTTCTAAAATTTACAAAATCGTTATTTAAAACATACTCACGAGCCTTTGTACCGCTAATACCTGATACATCATCACTATCAGGATCGCGTTCACCAGCAGACTCAACTCTAAGGCTTGTATATCCAAGACGTTTTTCTAAATCTGGATGATCTTTATATGGCTCAAACAGTGATGTATAATTAGCAACGCGATCGCTTCCGCATACAAGCACTAGATCTGTGTATCCCTTACCTACAAGATATTTAACAGCATCAAATATTGATATAATTGATTCGTCATCAATAAAGTTAATTTTTGGTAGAGCTTTATCTAAAGCTGTTAATTTATTATTATAAGAAATTGGATTTTTTTTAGGATCGTTACTTCTCGATAAAATAATAAAACTCTCTCTGTGTTCAGCTCTTGCTATCTCTATAACTTTTGAAATTAACTTTTCATGACCCAGTGTAGGTGGATTCATTCTACCAAAAGTAAAGACTGCACGTCCATTGTTTGTAGGCTTAATATCTCTAATAATATTTTCTACGACAATATTAAATTTCATATTACATTCCTTGGTAATCTAAATGTCTGCCGCCCTGGTCGCCCATAACAGTGTTAATATAACTATGACCATTTTTTTCATTATCGTAGTTCATATTATCATTATCAAAATACCATTCAGCATCATTAATATTGCTAGCACCCTCTAGCTCTTCTTCATCTTCTTTATGTGCACCAAATTTTGCGCCCATAAAGTGAGGACTATTAACCTTAAACATTAAATTACCAGCCTTTATAACATACCCTTCAATATCACCAAGCAGTCCTTCAGTCTTAAGAAGATTATTAACAATCTTGGTATATATTTCCTTTTGTATGGGTAATAATCTTTCTTGAATTTGAGCAGTAAGTGTACGTCTATGGCTTACAAGTGCATTTCTACCAGCACCGCCTGCTGTAATTTTTTCCTTAACTTGTTCTAATTCTTGTTCAATTTTTAAAATCTGATTGAATGCTTTTTGTGCCTTGAGAACCTCTGGTCTAAGATCAATTGAATGAAATAAATCAACATTTGGTAAAATAAATTTTACTTCTTTATCATTGATAGCAATTAATTTTTTTCTAATAGAGTCGACATTAACACCTTCTTCTGCTTGAATGCTAATGACAATAAATGTTGACCATGCACCGAGTTTTTCTTTATTATACTGAGCTACAACAAAGCTTACTTTACCCGATGTTGGATCTGCCTCTAAAGCATTAGGTGAATAAAGCCATTCAAGCTGTACAGTGACATTATGTTTACCTATAATAGGTAATACAAGGTGCTTGATACGGTCAAAGCTATTTACAAACGCCTCTCTTGCAGGTAGATATTTTATGGCAGTTGCAAAGCCTTCAGGTTCATATACTTTACCAGAATAGCTAGAACGTACAAAGAAGCCGTGTTCATCGTTACCCACTTTAAGAGCCATTCCATCAACTTTTTCTGTTACTGTTGAATTTTCAGGAGTAATTTGACCTTTGTTTTGCTGTAAAAAGGTAATAAATTGCTTAAAATTTTCCGGTGACATCGAATAAAGTTCTGGTTTATTCTGTGAATAGAGATGCTGTATACCAATACGATCACCTTCTTTAGTAGCTTCTGTAATAAATTGTTTAAACGTTATCATATAAATGTATGCCCGGTTGTAGCTTCAGCATCTTGAACAATTTCTTTTGCCTTTTCAGCTCCGTATATCCAAATAAGCTTTCGAACTATTGCCTGTACATTATTTAGATCATTAGCTGTTGCTTTCTTGTTAAAAATAGTTTTAGCAATAGTATCAGGATCTTTTGTAATAATTTGTTTTGTATTCCTATCTACTAAACCATTTATTGATAATGAATAACCCTTATTCTTTGCTACAGCTGAGAGAAGTATATTGCGGTCCTTACCTTTAAACGGTGCCGTTTCATTTGAAGCATAGAACCATTTTAGGTAATCAGGATCATCACTAAACATAAAATCAACCTGAACATGTTTTTTTGTAACATTACCTTGTTTATCCCAGATAGGTGAAAGAAAATGTACAGATATTCCCGACTTTTTTGTACCAATAGTATCTACACTATGTTGTTTCCAATAAGCTTGTAATTTATTTTCAAGTTCTGTTTTATTTACTGTTTTTGAATCAACTACAAGATCAATATCACCTGAATCAGCCGCTTTACCTGTTGAACCTAACATATTATCTTTAAGAGGCAGACCTGTAATTTCCTCGAGCTTGTGTACAGTAGACGCAACATCCTCACGTGTAATACGACATGTATTACTAAAAACATTACCCCCCTCTTTAAGAAAATATTCTTTAAATGTTAGCATCTTTGATATATGGATCTTGCTTTTTCATTGCAGCAAGTATATGTTTATATTTGTTAATAAAGTTACTCGTATTAATACTGCTAATGTATTGCTTAACGTTTATATTATCTAAACGCTCAGGATTATCAGCGTACATTTCATTCTGTTTAATAGCAGCTTCTAAAGCTGTTTGTACAGGAAAAGCATTCTCAGCAGTAATTTCTGTTCTAAAAATTTCATCTAAAGCACCTGCCGGAAAAGACATCGCAGTCGCTTTCGCAAGTAACTTTACAAGACCAACATACCCTTCAGGTGCAACTGGAGCAAGTTCATTAGCTACCGGTTCAGGTGTTGCGTTAGGATCCGGAGCAGTGGCATCTTGTGTTGTATCTGGCGCTGTTTCTCCATCTTCGCTTATTATACTCCACTGCTCATTAATTTTATCAAGAAATTTCATTGTAAGTATTTAATACTTATATGAAGAGAAGTTGCTTTGTTTTGAGTTGATTAAAATACTTCTCACTAAGAAATGTAAGATTATTTCGCTTAGCAAAGCTTTTTACCCTAGCAAAAGTGTAGTGTGATCTCATAAAGTCTTTATTCCATAAAAAATTACGTAACCGTTCAATAAGTTCAACAGCATTACCGTCACGCTTATCATATGCTTCTTTAAGTTGACTAAATTTAATATCATGCTTATTGTATAATTTACGTAGCATCTCAAAATTTGAATCCTTTGTATAACCATAAATGCTTATAGGTAATAATTTTGCAATTTGTATAACTACTTGATCGATATGTTTTTGTATATCGTTTTCTTTAAAATATTGCAGCATTAATAATGCATCTGTACAATTTGTTTTAAGTATAATTACTCTTTCTTTTGTTTTAAGAGCTAAAAGATATTCACAAAGACCGTGAAAGATATGATGATATAAGAGTTTCTTTATATCTCTGTTAATTATTTTGGAATTTAAAAGCTGATATTTTGAAAGATCATTAATCAGATCAATTTCTATAGATCTATAGATAGAAGTAAAATCTATAAGTTGTAAATTAAACTGTTTAAAGGTACAACTCTCAATCACTAATTCATTATAACCTCATAATTTAAATTTTGCAAGCTCTTGTTTTGGAGCCTTACCAATCCTCACATTGCATATACCGTTATAATAATCATCTCTTAGGAGTACATCCTCACCTAACTGTTCTTTAATTTCATAATAAGCTAACGCCCACTTTGAATCACAGGTACGTAAGATTTTAAAAATAAATTTATCCTTTCCATACTTCTTGATATCTGCATTAAGTTCATTTGATGAGCTTGTATATGATTTCCAGTCAGACTCCTTATAATCAATTCGATTATTCTTTTTACCCTTTAATGGCTTACGCTTAATACGACTTGTACATTGCTTTTTACCAATATATTTTTTATTGCTTATTGTATTGATAATCAAATAAATGAACCCGAACGTATTCTCGCTAACATTTACACCATCATTTAAGATCCAATGTCCACTATCCATATAGATAGTTATTACATTCCCGTTGAATATATACCTCTACGCTGTACAGGTACTTTTCTTTTCTTCTTCCTACCTATCTTCTTACCACCTAAAATTGATGGAATTCGTGCATCACCTGGTGCATATGCTGCATCGTTTTGGGAGGGAAATTGATTTCCGTAATTACCTGAAGTAGCTGGACCAGTAACAGCACCTGTTCCCCCTACAACATTTGCGAGTTCTGTTAATAATTGATCTACAAGTTTATTAAAATTGCTCATTGATTTTTACTTACCTTATACTATATTTAAGTTTAATGCTTGAAGAATATATAAAAGAACTTGAAGAAGATCTTAAGATTAATGAGTTAAATCTTAAAGACTATCAACTTCGCTTACCTGCTATTAAACATAAATGGACAGGTAGATGTATTCGTCTTAAATCCCAGATTAACTCTCTCAAGAAACAAAGAGATAAAGTCAAATCTGATATAATGTCTGAAATTGACCATACAAGTAACGTAAAGCTAACACAGCCTATTATAGCCGCAACAGCAGACAAGCATAGTCGAATTCAAGATATTAATTTAAAAATACAAGACGCGGAATTAATTGTTGAACTCTTAGAACGCTCAGAAAAAACTTTAAGCAGCTGTAGTTATGATATAAGCAATATAATAAAGATAATGCAGCTTGAAACAACATGATAAAGTTTGATTATGACGAGAAAAAAAGATTAGGTATTATATCGGGTGATTTATTCGACGAAATACGAGAATATTTTTCTGTAAAAAATGAAGCAGCACACTTTATGCGTAGACGTGGTAGGTTTATGCCTGCTAGGACATATGCTATAACACCTACAGGTAGATTTGAACCTTGTTTGTATACGGAAATTAAAAAGTTTATAACGAGTCAGCAATATGTAGGTGAGATTGAATATAGTAAAGAATTATTCGAACAAGTTGTACCTGCAAGACATGGCTGGCATCAGCAATTAGATTTTAAAAGCGAAATTTATCCTCTTAAGTTAAATTTAAGAGACTATCAAGAAGATATAGTTAAGGAATGTATGTTTAATGGCAGAGGTACAATTATCTTAGCAACAGCAGGTGGTAAAACCCTAACATCAGCCTCTTTAATATCGAAAATTTACAGCTTGTACATGTCTGCATATAATAAAAAAAGCTTTAAATGTCTTTTTATTGTACCGGATAGAGGTCTTGCATCACAGACTTATCAAGATTTTATTGATTATGGTGTACCGTTTAGTGTCTCAAAATGGACTGGGGATGATGACTTAAATCTATCTACTAATGTTGTTGTATCTAATCTTGGTATCCTACAAAGTAAAAATAGTAATTTAGATTGGCTTGAAGATATTGATCTTCTTATCGTTGATGAAGTACATAAAATTCGTAAAGGCAATAAAATAAATGATATTCTTAAGAAGATTAAAACACCATATAAATTTGGATTTACAGGTACAATGCCTGAAGAGAATCTCGATCAATGGAATATTATAGGTAAGATAGGTCCTATAATTTATGAGAAAAATAGCTACGACTTAAGACAGGAAAGCTACGTTAGTAATGCATCTATTCAAATTATAAAATTAATTCATAAAAACGAACCAAAGAAAAGCGATAACGGTAACGCGTATAGAGAAGAAATAGAATATCTTACTACCTCTATTTTTCGTAATGAACTCATAGCAAGACTTGCTAAGGGATTAAACCAGAATTCACTTATTATGGTTGATTATATTCAACACGGGGAGCTGTTATTTGATATTATTCAACGAATGATGCCTGAAAAACAATGTTTCTTTATTCGTGGAGAAGTAGAAGTTGAAGAAAGAGATCGTGTCAGACAACTTATGGAGACTAATAGTAATGTTGTTGTAGTTGCTATATCGAAAATATTCTCAACTGGTATTAATATTAAAAACCTACACTATATTATTTTTGCATGTGGCGGTAAAGCTAAGATAAAAATCGTACAATCTATTGGTCGAGGTCTTAGGTTGCATAAGGATAAATCTAAGCTTATAATATTTGATATTACTGATGATCTGCGCTATAGCGCAGCCCATGCATTAAAAAGACAAGCACTTTATGAAAAAGAACACATCCCGTTTGCAATCAAAAACATCGAAGAAAAGTAAGCCGAAGAAAGAGCCTAAAATTCTTGATCTTAATCTTATTGGTAATGAGACAGAGGATATTGTTGATGTCTTACCTATTGAAGTTATTGAATCATTACCTATTGTCGATGAAGCAAGTCCTCCTAAAAAAGTAAAACCCAAGGATAAGGTTCATTATGTTAATAGTAGAGAATTTGAAGATGAAATTAAAAGTTACTATAATACAGATGTAATGACAGATAAGTTATGCGAAAGTATTAACAAAATTGCTAACGGTTTATCTTATGCTCCAAACTTCTTAAATTATTCTTATAAAGAGGACATGGTCGGTGACGCTGTTGTTAAGATGTTTTCAGCTTTAAAGAATAAAAAATTTAAGATTGATTGTGGATTTAGCCCATTTTCGTATTTTACTACGATTGCTTTTCATGCTTTTATTAATAGAATTAAGAAAGAAAAAAAACATCACGAAGCTATTAATGAGTACCGGGATAAGGTGTACACAGAATTAATGTTGAATCCTGAAGAGAATAACGGTGCACATATTTACGTTGAGCCAACCGGTGACGATCCAGAAGAATAATTGTGGATATATTTTTAAATAAATCTAAAGTAGCTATATTTTCTGATTTGCACTTAGGTGTACATCTTGATTCAGTAACCTGGCATCAAGTGGCACTAGACTGGTGTGATTGGTTTGTATCTGAAATAACAAAACAAGATATTAAAGATGTTTTATTCTTAGGTGATTTTTTTCACCATAGAAGTGATATCTCGGTTGCTACGCTACATGTAGCGAGTTTAATACTCGATAAGTTAAATGATTTTAATATTGTAATGATTGTTGGTAATCATGATGCGTATTATAAAGATAGAGCTGATGTAAATTCGCTATCCATTTTAAATGGTCGTAAAAATATAACAGTTATTAGTGAAACAGTAACAACAACATTGTTCGGTAGATCTTTTTCTTTTATACCTTGGGGAGGTGATATAGATAAATTACCAAAATCTGATGCAATCTTTGGTCATTTAGAGATTGAGAGTTTTAAGATGAATAGTTATAAGACCTGTGAACATGGTACAAAGACACGTGATCTTTTAACAAAATCAAATTTAGTAATGTCCGGTCACTTTCATCTCAGAGATGAACGAGTTTATGATAACGGTACTATAGTATATGTTGGGAATCCGTTTGAAATGGACTTTGGTGATCTTGGAGGCATTAAAGGTTATTATTTGCTTAATTTAGAAACGCTAAAATATGAATTTTATGAAAATAAAATATCACCAAAGCATAAAAAAATTACATTAACTGAACTCACAAACGCAAAATCATTAACAGGTAGTGATATTAACGAAATGGTAAATGGGCATTTTGTTAAGTTTATTGTTGATAAAAAGGTAAAGAGTGATATTATTGATACACTTATTCAAAAATTTTCCGTTTATAAGCCGCTAGCATTTACAACAGATTATACATATACAGAAAATAATTATAATGTTGAAGATAAGGGATATGAATCAACCGGCGTCAACATGCAAGCCACAATTGAGGAGTTTATAGATGTGCTAGAAATTGATAATAAAGAGAGTATAATCAAGTATTGCACCGATCTCTATAAACGTGCTTGTGAAGTATGAAATATATAAATTTTAAAACAATAACTATAAAGAACTTTCTTTCTGTTGGTAATGAGCCTGTATCTGTAGATTTTAAGCGAGGCTTGCACATTATTACAGGTATTAATAAAGACAAAGAAGATAGACAAAACGGTGTTGGTAAGTCTACTGTTGCTGATGCCATTAATTTTGCCGTTTTTGGTGAAACTCTTAGAGACCTTAAAAAGGAATTTATTGTAAATAGTATTAACAAGAAGAATTGCGAGGTTGTGTTAGAGGCTTCAATTAATCAATTTGATACTATTGAGAACATTAAAATTGTAAGAACATTAGAACCATCAAAGTGTTATATCCATATTAATGGTGAAGACAAAACACGCGACAGTATCTCAAATACAAACGACTTCATTATGAAGAAGTTTAATTGTACCCCGGAGATATTTCAGAATTGTGTCATTATGACCATAAACAATACTACACCGTTTATGGCAAAGAAGAAGCAGGAGAAAAGAAAGTTTATTGAAGATATTTTTAATCTCGGTGTATTTAGTAATATGTCGACATTACTAAAAGCTGACGTCACAGATAATAAGAAAGCTCTTGATATTGAAGGTACAAGATATGAGGAAGTGGATAAAGTTCTTGGAAGCTATATTCGTCAGCGCGATAATACTCTTGAAGAGCGTAAACAAAAGCACGAAAAGTATACACAACGTAAGCTCAATAACGCTGATGAAATTATTGAAGTATCAAAAAAAATTAACTCTTTTAAGGAAAAAAGTATTGACAATATTAACGAAGCAATCATTAAATTAAAGGATGCAAATACTAAAGTTGATGATAAAATACAAGCTTGTCGCCATACAAGAAGTGAGAGCCAGACGTTAATCACACAAATTCAAAAACAATTAAATGCTGTAGGAACTGATAAAGATAAATGCCCTACATGTTTACGTTCAATTGAAGAGAGCGATAAAAATCATATTAAGAATGAAAAACAAAAGCTTAACAATGAAATCGATAGCCATAAAAGTACTATTGATAAAGAAACAGATAACGAAACAACGTTAGTATCTAAACGCACAGATATTAATAATAAGATAAAAACTTTAGAAAATAGTATTCACGCATATAATCTTGAAATAAAAGATCAGCAAAATCAACAAGCGCGTTTAGATCAATTAAATGAATGGCAGACAATGCTTGACCAAGATTTAAAAGATCTCGAGCAAGCGTCTACGCAGTTTGATAAATTAATTGAAGAGAAACAAGACGAACTCAATAAGTTAATGGAAGGGCTTGATGTTATTAAAGAAACAACTAATGTTTTAGATGTTGTTAAATTTGTAGTATCAGAGGAGGGTGTTAAATCGTACATTGTCAAGAAAATTCTTCAGCTCTTTAATAGTAAACTTTCGTATTATCTTCAAAAAATGGACGCTAACTGTATTTGTACATTTAATGAGTATTTTGAAGAAGAGATTGTTGATACAAAAGGCAATGAACGTTCTTATTTTAATTTTAGTGGAGCTGAAAGAAAGAATATGGATCTTGCTTGCCTCTTTACATTCATGGATATGCGTAGGTTACAGGGTGATGTATGCTTTAATTTTAGTATTTACGATGAATTATTTGATTCGAGTCTTGATGCTAAAGGTATTGAGCTTGTAATTGGTGTACTTAAGGAACGTGTTGAAAAATATGATGAGAGTATTATGGTAATTAGCCATCGTAAGGAAAGTGTTAAAGCTGCGACAGGTGATGTTATTTTCTTAGAAAAATTAAATGGTATAACAAAACGTGTTGATTACAAGGAGTACACATCATAAAATATATCACATGATCTCTAGTCCTTTTGTATCTCCGTTTGTATCTCCTTTCGTACAGCCATACGGGTTAATTCCACAACAACCAATGCAACAGGAGATACCTCAGCCTCCTGAGATGAATTTAAAGCGTGTAATGAATTATTATGCCGATTATTCAGGCTGCGGTTTTTGGCGAATGATTTGGCCTGAACATATTTTAAATGCACATCAAAAAATGGTTGTACATGGTAGTACGATGATGTGCTTTGATCCAAATTATTTTAGAGGAGCTGAAGTTGTACGTATTCAGCGTCAGGCAACGGTACATCAATTAGAATTCATTAAGTTCTTAAAAAACTTAAGTAAGGATCTTGGATTTAGAATTATTTACGAAATTGACGATCTCGTCTTTAGTGAAGATATTCCTGATTATAATAAATTTAAACCCGCCTTTACAGATCCTAATATTCGTAGAACAGCTCAGGAAATCATGGAGCTTTGCGATGAAGTTACTGTAACATGCGATTTCATGAAGGATTATTATATGGGTAAGACAGCTAATAAAAATGTTACTGTTATTCCGAATTATCCTCCTAAGTTCTGGATGGGTAACTTTTATAATGAAAAGAAAATTTCAGATAATTTTGACAAATATCGCAAGAAGCCTCGTATTCTATATGCAGGTTCCGGTGCACATTTTGATGTAGATAATCGTGTTGGACAGAACGATGACTTTGCGCATGTTAACCGTGTAATTCGCGCAACAAAAGACAAATATCAATGGGTGTTCCTTGGTGCATATCCCTTACCGTTACATGATCTTATTCAGAGCAAGGAATTCGAATTCCACCCTTGGGAGACACTTTACCGTTACCCCGAGCGTATTGCTAATCTTAATGTCCAGATGATGGTTGCACCTCTTCAAGACAATACTTTCAATAAAGCAAAGTCTGATCTGAAGTTTGTAGAAGCATGTTGCTACGGATTACCGATCGCTTGTCAAAATCTTGTAACGTATCAAGATGCACCGTATAAATTTGATACAGGTGAAGAAATGATCGATATTGTTGATGATGTTCTTTCAAAGAAAGGCCGTTATATGAACATTTCATCTTCCATGCGCCGTCGTGCAAATGATCGTTGGTTAGAGAATGATAATAATATTGATAAGTACGTTGAACTACATACTCTACCATTCGGTCATAAAGATCGTAAGCTCCTAAATGCTATTAATGGTATTAAGGCTTGATTGTAGTATTAGGTTGTAATATACTTATTGGGTGTACAGGAACGTATCATATCTACCGCGGGAACAAACAATTAACCTTTATACGTGGGACGAGAACGGTAAACGTATAACCATCCCTTCAACGTTTGAGCCGTACATTTATTTGGAAACAAATAATGCACCGGATGCAATGAGTATCTTTGATACGAAGTTGAAGAAGAAGAGATTTAAAAATCAATACGATCGTTCTAGATATCTTAAAGATAATAAGGTCACTAGGGTATTTGAAAACTTTAACGTTAATCAACAATTCCTAATTGATACATATTGGCAGGATAATGAAAAGTCGGATTTTACTAAAAATCAGTTAAAGGTACATTTTATTGATATCGAAACATATTCACCTGATGCGTTTCCTAATCCTCAAGATCCTAACGATACAATTAACATTATCACTATCTACGATACTCTATCAAAGAAGTTTTATTCCTGGGGACTCAAACCATATACAGCTAAATCAGCTGATGTGATTTATGTTGCATGTAAGACGGAAGATGAACTATTGCGCAGGTTTGTAGATTTCTTTAGTAAAGATTATCCTGATATTCTTTCTGGTTGGAACTCAGAGTTTTTTGATGTACCGTATGTAATTAATCGTGTTAAAAAGGTATTAGGCGAAGAAGCTATGCAGAAGCTTTCACCTGACCGTTCTTTACGCTCTAGGACGTTTATGGGTAAGTATGGACGAGAGCAGACAAAGTGGCATATTGAAGGACTATCGTGTGTTGATTATCTCGATATCTATAGACGTTTTTGTCAGACACTTCGTGAGTCATATAAGCTCGACGCTATTGGTGAAATAGAGCTTCAAGAGCGTAAGATTGATTATGGTGATCAGAATTTGACTGAACTTGCTGATGATAACTGGGAGTTATTTGTAGACTATAATATTCAGGACGTTAACCTTCTTGTAAGACTTGAACAGAAATTGCAGTATATACAGTTATTGAGAATGATTGCATATGCCGGTCTAACAACGTTTGAAGGTGCTCTTGGCTCTCTCTCGGTTATTACAGGGCTATGTTCTATCCGAGCTCGGTTAAAAGACAAACGTATTCCTACTTTTGTTAAGGATGTTAAAGAAGGTGAGCAGAACGCAGGAGCTTACGTAGCAGATCCACAACAAGGCTTTCAAGAACACGTCGTCTCTTTTGACGCTAATAGTCTATATCCAAATACGATGATCACCTTAAATCTATCTCCTGAGACAAAGGTAGGTAAGATTATCAATAAGACTGAAACAGATATAACTATTAAACATGTTAATGGGCAAACGTTTAATCTAACACATGAAAAATTCGCTGCATTTGTTAAGCAGGAAGAAATAGCAGTATCACGAGCAAAGATTCTTTTTACTCAAAAAGAAAAAGGAATTATCCCTGATACAATCGATTATTATTATAATAAACGAGTTGAAGTAAAAAAGCTTCTAACAAAAGCCAAGAAGAAAGCTCTTACTCTACAAGAAGGTACGGAAGAATACGAGGATAATCAAATTGAAATCGACCGACTCAACATTCGACAGCATACGATTAAGATTCTAATGAATACAGTGTATGGGTACTTTGGGAATAAACACAGTCCGCTTGGTGACGATGAACTAGCTGAATCAATCACCCTTACAGGTCAAGCAGTTATTAAAGAGTCAAATAGAATTCTCACTGAGTATATTAAGAATAAGGCTCATCTTACAGATAATGATATTAAGGAAAGTGATCCTATCATCTATAATGATACAGATTCGAGTTACATCTCTATCAAGCATCTAGTGAAGGCGCTGAAGATACCTGTCTTTGATAATGCCGGTAATGTAGCATCGGAGTATTATAAGACAGTAACAGATATTGAAGATCATCTTAATAGAGAAATTACTATTTGGGGTAAGAGTGCTCTCGGATCAAAGGATTGTCGATTAGTGTTTAAACGTGAGGCTATTGCTGATGTAGGCTTGTTTCTTAGAAAGAAACGATACGTATTGCATACTCTTGATGTTGAGGGTATACCTGGTAAGAAGTTTAAGTATACAGGTGTTGAGGTTGTACGCACTACGATGCCAACACCAATTAAACCTTATGTAAAGAAAATTATTGAGACAATGCTTCTTACAAAAGATTACGCTACTACAAATAAGATCTTTAATGAAACATATGAAATCTTCAAAGGCCTGCCCTTAGAAGATATAGCATTTGTAATGGGAGTTAAGGGATACGAAAAGTACGCCAATCATTGTAATGGATTCGAGACAGTAAAGAGAATGCCGAAGCATGTGAAAGCAGCTTACTACCATAATATTCTCCTTGATAGATTTGGTATTGAACGAAAGTACGAAAAGATGACATCGGGCGATAAGGTGAGATTCTTTGAAGTAAAGAAACCAAACAGTTTTGGATTGTCTGTTATTGGTTACAAGTACTACTATCCGAAAGAGTTTCAAAGTGTATTTGAAATTGATCATGAAAAGATGTTTGAAAAGATTATCTACTCTGTCATTGAACGGTTTTATGAAGCTGTAAATTGGACTGTTAAAAAGCCTGGTAATGATGCACAAATAGACCTTTTTGACCTTTTGGGTATGAACTAGTTGATTTTAAAAAAATACATTATAATATATTAAACATATGAGCAATCTTATTACCTTCATTGATCACATCGGACGCACCATCATCGGCGAAAATGCTGGTGATACCGATAACGGAGCTTCTTTCCTTGTAAAGAACCCAGCCATCATTCACGTTCAGCCAACCCAGACCGGGCAGCTTAACGTTCAGACTATTCCCCTTTATTTCCGTGAGTTTATCGGAGAGAAGTCTAAGGAGAACGGTACAACTTGGAAGTATCATTACGCTAATGTTGTTGTTGGTACAGACGTTGATAATGATCCTCGTCTTACTGACCAGTATGAGAAGCTTTGGTCAGCTCCCGTTGCAGCTCCCACTGCCGAACCTTCCGTAGTTAAGCTTTTTGATGAGTAAATCGTAATCTGCTCTCAAAGAAACCAGATTAAATACCCGACTTCGGTCGGGTATTTTTTTTCTTGATTAGGTGAAATGTGATAGTATAATAAGAAATATGGATAAAGATTTACTTAAAACCCTTTCTGTTATTGACGAGCATAATTCAGATGCTTGTTTTCTTTCTGAAAATGCACTTTCAAATTTTACTGAGTGTTATGATACCGGTTGTTATGCTCTTAATGCTATTTTAACTGGTGATTTAAGGAATGGTGGTGTACCGCAAGGTCGTATTATTGGCTTTAGTGGTGAGTCAGGAACAGGTAAAACTCTCATTACCGGTAAAATTTTAGCTAACGCTCAGAAGAAAGGTGTTATCCCGGTTATTTTTGATTCCGAAATTGCTGTAGATAAAAACTCCGTCCGTGGCGTCGGACTCGATCCTGCTAACGTTAAGTACGTACCAATTGATACTATTGAGAAGTGTCGTAACCAAGTTAGTGCCTTACTTGACAAGGTCATTGCTAATAATCAGCATGGTAAGATTATTATCTGTATTGATAGTTTAGGTAATCTTGCATCACAGAAAGAGCTTGACGATGCTCTTAAGGATAAGTCAGCTGTTGATATGGGTATGCGCGCTAAGGCTCTTAAGTCTATGCTTAGAACCTTAACTTATAAGGCCGCTAAAGCTCAGGTTTCTATTATCTTTGTCAATCATACATATTCAGATCCTGCTGCTATGTATCCATCTTTGATCAAGTCACAAGCTGGTGGGTCTGGTCCAGTTTATATGGCGAGTATTCTCGTTCAGCTTGCTAAGAGAAATGAAAAAGCAGGCGAAGGTGAGTTTGGCGGTGTTGAAGATAATAAGCTTTCTGAAGCTAACAAATATAGCGGTGTAACGCTTCGAGCACTTACTGCGAAGAATCGTTTTATTCCTCAATTCCTTGAGATTGAGATGTATCTATCATTTAAGTCAGGACTAAACAAATACAGTGGCTTGCTTGCCATGGCTACAGCAAGAGGTATTGTAGAGCAGAACGGCGCTACTTATACTGTCGGAGTCGATGGCGGTAAGTATAAAAAAGGTGATAAGCTTGGTTATGCAAAGAACTTTACTAAGGACGCATCGTTTTATGAAGATTTTATTATACCGGCCTTAGACGAAGCGCTTAAAACAGATTATCGTTATCATCAAGCCTCTGATGATCTTATTGATGATGTGGTAGAGCAAAACGCAGAATAATGAGCGGCGTTATTGTACCTATCAGTGGTGGAATGGATTCAACCGTTCTTCTCCATCATGCAGCAGCTAATTTTGATAAAGTATATGCTATATCTTTTGATTATGGTCAAAGGCATATAAAAGAGTTAGAGTGTGCTGATTGGCAGATTAATAATATACGCGAAAGTGATGATGACAAAAATATATGCTTTAACACAACAGTTAAATTGCCATTTTTTAATCTCATTAAAAATTCTGCTCTACTGAATAGAGAAATTAATGTAGCTAAAGCAAAGGACGTAATGGGCGACCCGCAAACGGTTAATTATGTTCCGTTTAGAAATATGATGCTCTTGAGTATTGCATGTTCATTTGCTGAACAATTTGAAGCTAGCGTTGTATATCACGGTGCAGCTCAGGCGGACTCCGTTGCAGGATACTGGGACGGATCCCCTGAGTTTCTTGCATCTATTAATAACGTAACATCGCTTAATAGAAGAAATAAAGTTGAAATTGAAGCGCCATTGATTAATAAATCAAAAGCTGAAATTATTCAAATGGGTATTGATCTCGGTGTTGATTTTAGCCGTACTTGGACTTGCTATGAAGGTGTTGAAGAGGCGTGCGGTGAATGTACAGCTTGTAGTTTGAGATTGCAGGGCTTTATTCAAGCAGGAATTAAAGATCCAATAAACTATTCAAAAAATATTCCTTGGGATAAGCTTTTAGCTTAACCAAAGTCGACACCGTAGCGACCACCTTCTCCACCAAATACCTCACGACCGGTGGTAGGTCTGGCATTGACGCCAAATTGACGTTGAGCGTATTCGTCTGGAGTAAGATCTGCTAAATCAGCTTCACCACTTGTAAATTCATCAGCATTATCACCGAATTCGATAATATTACCTCTCTTAGAGAGAACACCAGCCTTTAAGAGTCTATTAATGACACCTTTTGCTTGTCCAATAGCTCTACCTTCGCTAATATCCATATTACCCTGTACAATATGAGCCTTTATTGTATTGATTAATTCTTGCTCATTAGTACCATCTCCGACATTATTAACAGCAAAATGCTCTAATTTATCGACACCACTTTCAGCGGCAGGCTCTTCCTGTTGAGTAGCCGTCGGTGTTGTGTGTTGTGCAGGAGCTGCTCTAAGTGCATGTTCAGACTCATCATCTTTATGCTCAATTGAGCTAGTAACTGCATCCTCAACGTCACTATGATCGATATCTTCACCTTCTGAGGCCTTATCATTAAGAAATTTGACAGCAGGCGCTACAGCGTTCTTAATAATACGTGCCGTGTACCCAGCACGAGCCTTAGGATAGCCTAAATGAACAAGCTCACTATGAATAGCATCTTGAAGACTTGCAAGTTGTTCTTTCTCTGAACCTTCTGCATCAAAACGGCCACCAGGAAATAATGCATCATAGACAGGCTTAACGATCATTTCGATAACCTCTTCTGCAGATTTACCAGTCTTTTTCATTAAATCGGAAAAAAGATATGTATCACCTCCGCGTGTTGTAACAGCTTGTGTTGTTGCACTATGAATATCTGCATAATCAGCACCGATTGGTGCTTCCTTAATAAGGCGATTACGATAAGCTTCGAAAATTAAATGTGAATCCTTGTTCATGTCTTGAATTATTTATTCTTGAAGGTATAATATATTCATAATGTGTGGAATTTTCGCTGCTGCTGATTTTAACAAATATATAAAACTTTATCTTAAAAATAAAGAAAGAGGTACATTTGCCTATGGAGCTTTGTTTTTGAGTCATACCTATGATGCAGCTATGAAAACAGAGGGTACAGTTGAATTATCAAAAAATATGATAATCAATAATATAGACATGCAGATGAAGCCATCAGAGTTTTATTATTTTATGGGCCATACCCAAGCTCCAACTAGTTCAAAGCGCATATATGACGAATCAACATCGCATCCGTTTCATTGTGGTAATTGGGTAGTGGCGCATAATGGTGTTCTTACAAACGATAAGAAGCTTAAAAGTAAAATTAAAAATATGAGTCACTATAATGAAGTAGATACTTCTGTAATACCTGCTCTTTTAAATCAATATTCTGAAGAGATGGACAATGAGGTAGGATTAATTTGTGAAGTCTTATCAAAGCTTGAAGGTACATTCGGTCTTTGGATTTATAATAAACAATCTCACAACGTATATTTTGTACGATCAGGTAGCACTCTTTACGCAAATATCTTAGATAATACTGTCTCATCTCTTCCTGATAATGATCTTGTACCTCTCGAAGAAGGAGTGCTATATCTCGTAACACTGGAGGGTTTAACCTCTGTCGGAGGCTTTACAAATAACTCACCATTTTTTATTCTATGACATTCGCAATCGTATCCTGTACACAACAAGCTGATTATAAACAAACACTTCTCTATAAGAGCTTAGCTAAATTAGAAAAAACAAATAATTTGCAACTTTTAGATAAAGTTCAATTTCATACGCAAAATAAAAAAGGACTAAGCGAGGCTTATAACGATTCGTTATCACGCAACCCTCTCAACGTTGATAAAGATATTATTATTTTTGCACATGATGATATCTGTATTGACGATGCAGGGTTTATATCAAAACTTGAAGAGGGGCACAAGACATATGATATTATCGGTGTCGCAGGAGGACTTAATCCAAAACTTAAAGCACCAGCTCTTTGGCATATTATGTGTGGTGGGTTTCAGGGAGGTGATTTACGTGGATTTGCCGGCCACTATCTACCAGATGGAACTACATCTATTACAAATTTTGGCCCATCACCAGCTCGTGTAGCAGTTATAGATGGTGCGTTTATGTCAGTTAATACGAAGAAAGTTTTAGATGCTAAATGGTCGTTTAACGAAAACCACACGTTTCATCACTATGATTTATCTAGCTGTATTGATGCTAATAAGAAGAAGCTTAAAATAGGTGTTGTACCTATTTTGACATATCATAATTCACCAGGGTTAAGGGATATTAACGATAAAACGTTTGTTAAAAACCAAGCAAAGTTTTTACAAGAATATGCTAGCTAATAATAGCATTAGACAGTATTATAGATAGGAATGGCATCAATAGATCACGATTATTTTGAAAGAATAATGGTATGCAAGGCTTTAACAGATGAGATCTACCTTGCCTCCATTGTTGATTACGTAAAGCCTATCTTCTTTAAAGATAAAGATATTAAACCTATCTTTAATATTATAAAAGACTACTTCAATCGCCGTAACACATGCCCGACTAATACAGAGATTAAAGCTCTTCTTACTACTAGAGAATTAAAAGATTCTTATGTAAAGACAGTTGAGAAATTTAAAGATCTTGATTTAAATTTAAATGCAGAAGAACTTTATAAGAATACAGAGATTTTCTTAAAAGAAAAGGCTGTCTATCATACAATGCTAGAGGTTGTCGAGAAGCCTGATATGGATACAGCAAAAATTTTAGAGATGTTTGAAGAGTCGTGTAATATTTCTTTAACTACAGAAATCGGACTAGACTTACTTGAGAATGTTGATAAGCTCGTTGAAAATTTGAGTTCGCAAATCAACTATATTCCTACAGGTTGGACGTGGTTAGATGAAAAAATTGGAGGAGGTTTTCTACAAGAAGGTAGAGCTCTATATGTGTTTACAGGTGAAACAAATATCGGTAAAAGTATCTTCCTTGGTAATGTGGCAATTAATATTGCCGAGCAAGGTAAAAACGTACTGCTCATCTCACTTGAAATGCCCGAGGTAATTTACGCACAGAGAATTAGTTCAAATCTTACTAAAATTCCGTTGAGTAAGCTAAGAACGGAACTACCTACTCTTAAGCAGTCTTTAGAAGAATATGCAGGTAATAACCCTGGAGCTAAGATTCTTATTAAAGAGTTTCCGCCTTCCACAATTACTGTTGGTTATTTGCAATCCTATATTAAGAAGCTCCGTGATAAGGGTCTAAAATTTGATGCTATTGTATTAGATTATGTGAATCTCCTTACATATCCCGGTGAAGGTAATAGTTATGAGAAGGTAAAAAAGATTACCGAACAGCTCCGGGCTTTAACGTATATCTTTAATTGTCCTATTATTACAGCTACTCAGGTTAATAGGAGTGGGTTTGGTGTTTCGGATCCTGGTATGGAGACGATTTCAGAGAGTTCAGGTCTTGCAATGACCGCGGATGTTATTATGAGTATTTGGCAAGAAACTACAGATAGAGAGCTTGGTGTGATTAAGATGGGTATGATGAAGAATCGTTTTGGACAAAACTTCGGCCAATGTGTTTTACGTATTGACTACTCTACTTTAACTCTTACTGAAGATGAACATCTAAACGATACCGAAGCGAGTACTAGTACTATTAACGCTCTTGCAGCGCTATCCAATTAAACATTGATTTAATTAACTTTGTTGATAATTAGTTAGATCAATGAAGCATCGAGATGATCACGTATCTCTTATAACATACGAACAGGAGCATTTATTTCTTGCTTTCTGTTCTTTCGTTACACTCATGCACGCTAAAAAATTAAATCTAGCAAATGTCTTTCTTTTAGTATTACAGAACAAAGCTTTACGTGATTTGTTTAAGTTGTATTGTGATGCAAATAGTGATTACGCTGTTGTACAAGCCTTTCTTTCATTTGATCCTAGCTTACATAAAAGCAAATATGTAATGAAATACTTGAATAATAGTAAAAATAAGATTACAATCTAGAGATGGAGCTATCTCTTACGGAGTTTGAAAAACACATCTACAATACCCATTTAAGAATCTCCCGTAGTAAAAAGGGATTACCATTTAAGTATAGAAAAGATTTCAGCTATTTGCTTGATATTATTGTTATCAATTTAAAGAAAATATCAATTTTTCTAGCTAAGTTTCCGCATATTAAACTTGAAGACTTCATTAAAGCTCCCTATGAAATCTATCCAGATGAGCAGCATTTTGAATTAGATTATTATACAACACTCAAAGCAACGAAAGCTTATACGTTATATCAAAAGAAACTTGAGTCAATGGACCCTGACGCAGAAGAACAACTTAAAAATATTATCGAATCATTAAAATTTATTTCCCTATTTTGCAGAGAACAAAAAATATCTATTGATGAATATATCAATCATATCACCGGCAACAATCTCTCCTATGTCTTGCATCTGAAGGAACATAGAATAAATGCTTATACATTATTTGGATTTCCTAGCTTTGAGCGAAGTATAAGAGCTCTTGATAGCCAACTTATTAAATTCGTTCTAGGTGAAGACTTTTATAATAATCTTTCAAGCTTTCGGTTAAAGTTTTTTGCTTCTAAAAAAGCGAAAACATTAGTTGAACTTGGAATAAAAAAAATAAAAATACAAAAAACTACTTGATTAAACAAAAACCACAAACTATACTAAACAAAATTAATTATGAGCTCCACATTCACATCATCAATGTTCGATAGCATTAAGTCCGCCCTTACTAAAAATACTGAGGGCAGCAACAACAAGTTTAAGGATTACCTTAAAACAGAGGTCGGTAATACCTACACTGTCCGTATCCTTCCTAATATTAAGGACCCTAATAAGACATTTCTCCATTACTATTCTTATGCTTGGAATAGCTTTGCTGATGGTAAGCTTATCAACGTAATAAGTCCTACTACTTGGGGCCAGCGTGACCCAATTGCTGAAGAGGGATACCGTATTCGCCGTAACGGTACAGAGGAAGAGAAGGACAAGGCTCGTGCTCTTAACCGTAAGGAGAGTTGGCTAGTTAATGTATATGTAGAAAACGATCCTGTTCGTCCAGAGAATAATGGTACGATCAAGGTTCTTCGCTTTGGTCGTCAACTTAATAAGATTGTTATGGATGCTATTGAGGGGGACGATGCAGCTGATTTCGGACCTCGTATTTTTGATCTATCACCTAACGGTTGTAGCTTCCGTATTAAGGTTGAGAAGCAAGGCGATTTCCCGACTTATGTTTCTTCTAAGTTTGCACTTCCTAAGGCTGCTGTTGGTCTTGATGCCGATTCCTACGAAGAGATCTATAATAATATTTTTGATCTTGAGTCCTACTTAACAGTTAAGAGTTACGATGAACTTAAAGATATTCTTAATGCACATTACCACTGCACAGCTGACGTAGTTGAGGACGCTGCAGAGGCTCCGGTAGTTGCTCCTAAGATTACCACAACACCTAAACCGGTATCAGCTCCAGTTGCTGAAAAGAAGGCAACCCCTGCTAGCCTTGATGATGACTCTATTGCTGATCTTCTTAAGGGACTTGAAGACTAATGGATACCTTTAACGAAGCAGGGCTTTCGCCAGACGAAATTAAAATGCTGACCCTACAGTTTATGGGTCAGCATTTAACTGGTGACCTTAAAGTATTGGATCAAAATATTATATCAAGAAATAATACCCTACAGGGTATGGTGCTTAATCCAACTGCAGTAATAAACAGCATTCCATCTAGTGCTTCACAGCCGTTACCTCAACCTCAAGTACCAGTATTATCACAACAGGTACAAGTAACCCCTACACTCGGAGCTGAAACATTTACTTCACCTCAACCAATACTAGCTCCTGTTGAACAAAGTAATAATACAAATCGTGATCAGCTTGAGTTTAGTTTTGAGACAAGTCCATTATCAGTACGCATTTTTGAATCACTTGAACGTATTGAGAAAAAGCTTTCTCTTATTGAGGACAGACTTTTTGCTCTTGAAGATTTTAAAAAAAAGGACTAATATATCGCTTGTTTAGGCGAATAAAGTGTCTATTATAACAGTATGATTCTTACCATACCAGATAGAGAAGATTTTCTCAATAGCTTTTTAACACCCTTGAGCCGTGTAGCTGATAGTGCTGTTTTAAAGCTTACCTCTAATGAGATATCAGCAATTATAACTACGAGTGATAATACACTTGTCGTTTACGCTACATATAATAATATTCTGTCTGGAGTAGAGAAGAATCTTAATATACCAGATTTAAAGAAGCTTTGCAGAGTAATTTCATGTATTGAAGAAAAAGGTTGTGCTTTGGATATTGCTAGTAATTATGTTGGCTTTGAATCATCATCTGTTAGATTTAAGTATTTTCTTTACGAAGATAATATTATCAAGACCCCTAAGCAGATTAATCTTGATAAACTGAAAGAACTGCCTTTTGATGGTGATTTCACTATTCCCTTTACATCGGTAATATCCCTTATTAAGGGTAGTTCTATTGCTACTGAGACAAATAAGATTTATCTCTCTTTCAAAGAGGGTGATGTATTCGGTGAGTTGACTGACAAGACAAGAGCAAATACCGATTCGTATGGTATTAAGATATCTTCAGATTACACAGGAGATGTAATTAATATACATGTACCGTTGAATTTTGAGTTATTTAGAATAATTTCTTGTATGAAATACAAAGAGCTCGCGGCGAGTATCTCCTCAAAGCGAGGACTATTAATTCTTAACACAGGCAATGAGACAACGAAAATGAAGTTTATTGTTTCAGCACTACAAAACTAATTTATGAGCAACAATAAACTTAAAACACCTAGTTATTTTATTAAACGATTACGCGATAATGGATTCGTTGTTGTTCGGTTATTCTCTGTATACGCTAAGCATGACCCACGTAGATGGACGGTTATTGTAAATCCGAGCGAAGCATCAGTCTTAATTACTTGCTATGTAAATAAAACTGAACTCGGTGAAGTTTTATTTGAACTTAATGATGGCGGTGCACGTATTCCAAAGAATTTTAATCTCCAAACCGATAGTATTGAAGTTATTATTGACTATCTTATTATGCGCGGTATCACAAATAACACAGATTATCATGGTCGCTCGAGATATCTTTCCAAGGGAATAAATAATTGTGATGAGCGACAAGCGCCCCAACAACAGGGAGAAGAAAGTGAAGAAGTCTGAAACAAAACTTTCTAATGAAGATAAGGAGGTATTGCGTAAGGCTATGCTTTCCTCTTTACAGGAAAATATACAAACTCATGAAAACGGTATAAAAAGAGATCTCAAAACTCTTTCTACCCAAGTTGAAGAGTACCTTTCGTCCTTTATTATTCTCGGTTACACGTTTGATGGAGAACCTGTTCATTGTATATCTGCACATAACCAACAGGAAGCCGATTCTTTAGTTACGTTAATTAATAAGTTCTTTCACAGTCATATTGAAAATGACAATCCAGAACAAAATTAAATCTCTCTTTAAAAAACCTCAGCACCCAAAGCAGCCGTATATATATGCAGTAACTGCTGGAAAGTATTTGGGCGAACTACTTGTATATATTGAAGGTAATGCTGATGATTATTCTTTTTTAGCGTTGCCTGAAATGAAGATACGTCATATACCCAGAGAAAAATTTGATATTGGTATACGAGATAAGATTATTGACGTAGTGGAAAAATTACCTGCATTTGTACATAAGACCTGCATACAGCAGTTTAATAAGAATAAATCTAGTACCCTAGCACTAGAAGATACGGAAGACTAAATAAATTCATGGACATCATACAACCAAAGGTTATACAGTCTCCTATTAGCGGTGAACCTGTAAGACCGAGATTAAAAACTTATATTCGCGACAATCAAGAAATTGTTGAAGCTGAATATATTTGCCCTGCCTCTGGTAAGTTCATTCGCAAAGGTGTCGTCTCAGTGAAAGATCTCAGTAAACCTGAGACACAATAATTATCTTGTTTTTAATATTTTTGGTCATATACTGATGATGTGATACTGCCTCAGGAATATATAATTCAAAAATTTTACCAGTACGCAGGCTACCCTAAGTTTAAGAAGATTACGAATACCTACGAGGCAGGTTGTCCAATTTGTCGTGAGGGTACATCGTGGTTAAAGAAAAGCAGATGCTATTATATTGTTGAGAAAAATGCAATTTGCTGTCATAACTGCGGTTGGTATGGTAAACCGCTAAAGTGGATTCAAGAAGTATCAAATCAAACGTACGATGAAATCTTAAAAGAAGTCAGGACTTACGATATTATACCGACTGATATCTCTCAAGAAGAAGAGTCGTTAGATATATCTAAAATAACGCATAAGCTTCCATTAGATTGCATAAATTTGTTCGATCAGCATCAAGTTGACTATCATAGGAACAATAGTATTGTTCAAAAAGCTCTTGAATTAATAAAGAACAGAAGGCTCAACACAGCAGTTAATAGACCAAATTCATTGTGGTTATCCTTGACGGACAGAGTACATAAAAACCGTTTAATTATTCCGTTTTACGATGAAAAAGGGAATATTATCTTTTATCAGTCTAGAACTATTATTAGCCAACCTAACGATAAATTACCTAAGTATCTCAGCAAAATTAATGGCGAAAAATCATTATTCAATCTTAATAAGATTGATACAGATTATGACTATATTTTTATTTTTGAAGGTCCAATTGATGCCTTTTTCGTGCAAAACGGTACCGCAGTAGCCGGTATACAGGAGAACAGTAATAACACATTCTCTTCACTCCAACAGACCCAGATTAATAATTTTAAACTATCTAAAATGATATGGGTCTTGGATAGTCAGTGGCTAGATAATGCAAGTAAAACTAAGACTCAACGGTTAATTAACGCAGGTGAGACAGTTTTTATATGGCCAGAAAAAATAGGTAAGTTATATAAAGATTTTAATGATGCGTGTATTGCAGCAAACATTGACGAAATATCACACAAATTTATATTATCAAATTCGTATGAAGGGCTGAAAGCAAAACTACTGCTTTCTGAGATAAGATCTTAGTCGTTAGCTGAAGCTAAGTAGCCTTTAAGTGACTGACTTAAACTACCGAGATCTGCAGCAAGGCGTGAAATCTTTTTCTTCTCACTTCTTGCAATGTTTTCAAACATTGTATCGCAAGGAGCAGAGTGGAGTTGAATTTGCATTGAATTGCTATTTGTATCGTTTAAAAATATGATAAAATCATCGATTTTATTAATCCATTCATGTAGTGTGTTAATTTGCTCAACCTTTACATGGTCAATACGCGTCTGCCTTTCAGCAGCTTTTACATCGAAATCAGAAGGTTTTGCTGTATCAAGACTTTGTGCCATAGCTTCTTGATCATTTGCGGGAGCAGGCTCAGGGACCGGAGCAACATCTGCTTCAAGAATATAATCAAACCTCGACTTAAAATAACTCATAATAGTATTTATAGCTGAGATTAAATAATTTTACATGAAAAAGAAGGTTCTATTTGAGGATACAGTTTCATACTATAATAAGTGGGTATCTGGTCAAGCTGCACGTGAATTCGGTGCCATTAAAATGAAATTCAAGGACCTAACTGGACAGGATAAAGGTAAACTAACACAGAGTCCTAACGATGCTAGAGCGAATAATGTATTACCTTTCCCTCTACCGAACACAGCATCAGTTCTCGGTGATTTGCTTACAAATACAACAAATTCACTAACTTTGTTTAAAGATGCTCTTAAGCATCCGTTAATTAGAGAAGACGAAAAAGCGAAAAAGGAAATTGAATTAATTGTTAACTGCTTAAACAAATCACTATTAGATCTCAAACAGATCTTTGTTGTACTTACAAAAAGCGCTAAAGAAGACGCTTGATTTTAAGTGTTTATAGCATTATTATATAGTAATGCTCGGTAAACTTTTAACACAATTAACAGCGCTAATTATAGTTGCTATATTATTTGGCTTACTATTACAACACTCTGGTGTTAGCTTATTTATAAGCATTCCACTCGGTATAATTCTTCAATTTGGTGTGTATTATGCGTTTATTACTATTCTCAATGCTTTTGTAGAATTAAGAAATAAAAAGCTTGAAAACGAACGCATTAAAGAATTTAGCCTTCAAGGTCTTGAGGTAACATGTCCTTGTGCTCTAAAGAAAATAGAGTTTGTTCCTATTATTCTCAATACCGACAACAAATATACGTGTAATTTTTGTCAAAAAAATGTTAGCGTATATGTCGTACCCGAAACAGCACTTGTAACAGAACCACTTGCTCTTACACAGATGCCACCAATAATTCCGCTGCCTGAATAATATAATGGAAATACCTGAAAGTATAAGCAAATTAACGATAGAAGGTGTCGCAGATCAATTTACACTCTCATCTCAAAAACAACAAATACCTATTGAGGATTTTATAATTCTACTAAAACAACAACTAAATTTATCAAACTATAAGTCCTTTGAGGAGGGTTTAGTATACCACAAGAAAGACCCGAAATCCGAAAAAAACTTTATTAAAAATTTATTTTTTTTATATAACGATACCATGGTTAAAGCTATACAAACCTCGAGTATTAGCGATGATATAAAGAATGACGTTGTAACAGCGTTCACAACTATTGTCAGTAATACCATGCAAAATATTGATACAATCTATACTCTTACAAGTACTTTAAATAACAATAAGAATATTATTGACGTTCAAAAAATTCTATACATAATACTCGGATATGTCATCGACACAATTAAGCGAAATAACAACACAAGTAACTGACCACAATCAATTTAACATGTCATACGACGAATATGCACGTTGGCTTTGCTTACTCGAGGGCATTGAAATTGTAGGTAAAAGAGTAGAACAACTCAAGAAACGCTCGATTGATAGTAGTATTGATTGGATTAAACCACTGGCTTTTCAAAAATATATTGATGAGCGTTTTCTGTCAATGAAGTCAGATCTTGATGAGATCGAACGACACGAATCAATTACAGCCCCAAAAATTTCATGCACTACATCATTGGTACCAACTTTAGCGTAAAGCCAGATCCTCGACGCAGCTTCCTTGCAAAGGAAACAGCATTTAATGTGAATATGCAATATAATCTCATTAATATTAAACCTCAAGACAGCGCTCTTGAATATACATTTTATGGTAGCGATGATTCAAAAGTGACTTTAAAATTCAATACAAGCAAAGATGCAGATCAATTCATTGCTAAGTTGCGAAACGAGAATTTGCCAGTGTATAACCCTGAAATCGGTAAACTCGACGTCTAGGCGTAACCACCATATACACTATCATAATCTGTAAGTGTATAATCAAAAACAGATTTAGATGCAACATCAACACTGTAGCTATAAGGTTTATTGGCGCCTGATACACCAGGATTAAGCGTGTCATCATATACCTGTTGATTAACAGCTTCACCTGACAGACCTGGCTCAAACGACCATTCAAAACGCTTAGCCTTTATTAGCCAAACATAATGACCAGCGAGCGGATTAATCTGCGCGATATCCTGATCAAGACGTTCAGTTATCTCATAAAAATTACCATTTCGACCATTTGGACGATCACTACCATATTCTGAGAGCTGAAAAACATCTCCTGACTTTGGCTCGCGACTCGCACCGAATATGGTATAAAAACCGCTAATATGAATAAACGCTGTTACTTCATCTTCTGATAATAAACCATACTTACTAAGCATGAGAGCGTTTTCATTTAAATTGATCGCTACAGTAATTGGAAGAGGAGGTGCAAACGTTTGGGTTGGTTGTTCACCGTAAAGCATGTCTGCAGAAAGAACGCTAAATGTATTCACATAATATAGCGTCTGTTGACCGTAGAGATTTATTTGCTCCCTCCAATAATTGGAATATAAAACTCTTTCACTCTGATTATTATTCTTATCAGTAAAGCGAATACACGTATTATCGACAAAGTTTAAACTACTCGGATAGATCTGCGGAGTAGGATTACCTGTATAGAAGTCTTTTTCGTTGACGCTCATTATTTAGTTAATGTAAAGAATCCAGGTTCATGATGTGGTGCTAGATATATACCAGTATTACCGAGAGAGCCTTTAAGTTCTTTAAGATTAAATTTTGTACCCAATTGACGAGCTTTAGCTAAGGTAATTGTCTTTGTACCACTATTCATCGTCTTAAGGGTTTCAAACTCTTGTACAGCATTATTATCATGCTTACAGTACTCTGGGACAGTCTTACCACCAGTTGCAGAGTGTGAATTGACATCCGGAATAATGTCAGCCATATGACGATGCTGTCTAGCTTTACCGGTTTTTTTATTAAAATGAGGGTTAAACCTTTCGAAAATAAAGTCTTTAAAGCTCTTCACAGATATATTTATACAAAAAAAAGGGCCTTATTGCTAAGGCCCTTAATTTTAATTTGATCTACTTTATTATTAGAGCTTACGGAAGTCGCGAACTGTACCCTTTGGAGCCTTATAACCATCCTTACCGGTTGCAAAGAGAACCTTACCAACGTTCTTAGAGACCTTTGAGTCAACAGGAACTGGCTTAGCAGGTACTGGTGTTGTATCAGCTGTATCAGGTACTCCATCGGCAGCACCGTAGAGATGTACTTTAGCATTCTTAGCGCCGAGACCTTCATCCTGACCATTGATCTCACCTTCGCCGATCTTACCGTCGACGTGATGTGTTGTCCAGGAATCCTTGACTTGATTGCTCTTAGCACCACCAAGTTCCCAAGGATGCTTGCCACCCTTAGCAACAGAACCGGAAATCTTGATTTCTTCAAGCTCGGTAGCTTCAGCGCTAAAACCGGCTGATTCTTCATCTTCACCCTCTTCACCTTCAAGCTCACCCTCTTCTTCACCGTGCTGTTCTTCATCAGAACCAAGTACGGCCATAAGAGCATCGTGAAGCTTACCAGCAAGTTCTTTACTAAGGGTAATTGTAACTTCATCACCTTCACCCTCAGCACCAGGAAGGTCAAGGGCTAAGGCATCATGCTGGTCAGCATCTTCAGGTGAGTGGATATTATCGGACATAACGTCCTCGAAGAGTTTATCAAAAGTAGATTTTGTCATAAAATTATTTATAGGCTCTACTTCCATTTTTTCGGGGGCTAACGATAATTTTTCTACTCCCGTGAAAGTTGACTTGCCCTTAGCGTCCTTAGCTTCAAGGGGCTTAACGAGAGATTTTCCATTTTCATTGCTCATAGGTCCACGTTTATCAAAGGCCTTTGTTTTAAATCCCTTAGGTAAAACAACGTCAGACGTCTTTTTACCTGCTCTGGCGAAAGTGTCTTTACCGATACCTTTAAGGTTGTTCTTCTTGGCTGCCTCAGTAAGTATTGTAGAGGCGTAGAATTCACCCATTTCAACGAGATTGCGTGCTTTATTCATATATGCTTAATTATTTATACTAAATGGCTACTAAAAAAGAGAAACAACAGTTTTATCTTGGTAATGAAAACTTACCGACACCTGATGCTTTATTTGATTATGAATCAAATCCGGAGTGGATTAAAGATATTGAAAAGTGTAAAAAGAATATTTTGTACTTTGCTGAGAATTTCTTTTTTATTACTAACCTCGATGAAGGCAAGATTAAGATCAAGTTACATCTATTCCAAAAGCGTATATTGAGAAGTATGAGAGACAATCGATTTGTCTGTCTACTTGCCTCTAGACAGATCGGTAAAACGACTCTTATGACAATTTACGCTCTTTGGATTGTCTGCTTTCAAACCGATCAACGTATTCTCATTGTAGCTAACAAGGAAGCAACGGCTATCAATATTTTTAAGCGTGTTAGAATGGCTTATGAGTTATTGCCAAATTATCTTAAGCCTGGTATTTTAGAGTATGGTAAAACCTCAATGGCTTTGGCCAATGGCTCAAGTATTGGTATTAGTACTACAAGTAGTGATGCTGGTCGTGGTGACTCAGTAAACGTTGTTCTTTTAGATGAGTTAGCCTTTATTGATAACCATCTAGTAGAAGAATTCTGGGCATCTGTCTACCCAATTATATCATCTTCAAAGAAATCTAAGATATTTGTAGCTAGTACACCAAACGGAACAGGTAACCTATTCCATGAATTATATGAAGGTGCGTTAGAGAGTGACCCTGAAAAACATAATGGATGGAAGGCAGAGCGTGTAGATTGGTGGGAGGTACCAGGTAGAGATGAAAAATGGAAAGTCAAGACAATCCGGGAAATGGGTAGTAGAGAGAAGTTTGATCAGGAGTTTGGCAATACATTTTTACAGTCTGGTGAAAGCTCAATTAATGAGGCATTCTTTGATCAATTAAAATCTGAATGTCAAGAACCAGCATTTATATTTGACGAAGGTAAGTATCTCCTTTGGAAAGAACCAGATAAAGAACATTTATACGTGGTTGGAGTCGATGTAGCTGAGGGAGTCGGTGAAGCAGCTTCTGTTATACAAGTTCTGGATATTACTAATTTACGTAGTATAGAACAAGTAGCAATTTACCATAATAATGAAATAAGCCCGTATAATTTCACTACAAAATTACATGAAATTTTACTACATTGGGGTAGTCCGCCCGCTTTAATTGAAAGAAATAACTGCGGAGCTCAAGTTGTAGATCAATTAAAACATAATCTTGGATATGAAAATATCGTGTATTATAGTGCTAAGGCTGGCGATAAGGTCTTCAATAAACCTGGTGTCGTAGCTCATACAAACACAAAATACAAAGGTGTTACCAATATGAGGTATTGGATGAATGAATTAAATGTGGTTAGAATTAAAGATATCAAAACTCTAATTGAATTAAAAAACTTTGTACGCTATCCAAACGGTACATGGGCAGCTAAACCAGGCAATGATAATCAAGACGATAGAGTTATGAGTTTAATTTGGTCTTTAGTGATATTAGAAAATGAAGTAACAGAAAGATATTTTGAAATTGTTGAATTAGATGATAACAAGCGTCCTCTTAGACTGAAATCCTTAGACTACGGTATTAAATATTTTATTAACCCCACGTCCATGTATAATAATGAAGCCAATAAAGAAGAAGGCATACCTATGCCTGTATTATTTGATCTTGGAGCAGCTCCAGATAAAACAGATATACAGGAAATGGAAAACCAGGGTTGGTCTTTAATGGGATAATATAGTATATGTCAAACGCAGCAAATTACACACAGAGTCCGTTCAATCTATCAAGGAAAGATAAATTCTTACTTGTTCTTGATGTACCACCTCCCTTAAAAAAGATTACATCAAAGTTCGTACGTGACAATGTTAATATTTTACCTGATACCATGCAGTTTTCTGTTGCTGGCACTGTAATACCCGAAATCTCAGTCCCTGCTATACAAAATCGTTATGCCGGTCAGACGCAAACCTCTTCCTCACATGCTCGTGACCCTTACCCGCCGGTTACAGTAGAGTTTATTGTCGATAATAGATTTAATAACTACTGGGTTATCTATACATGGCTTAATCTCTTGAATGATGACCAGCTAGATATATATGACAGTACAGATTTAACTGATCCTACCCAAACTATTGTCGATAATAAGGCAAGAGGCAAGTACAGTCAGTATAAAACAACGATATCTGTATACGGTCTTGATGAATACAATAAGCGAGTAATTGAGTTCAAGTATATTGACGCTTTCCCGACAAGCTTAGGTAATATTAACTATAATTACAAGGATAGCGGTGAAATTGAAACAACGATGACGATAAGCTACTCACAGCTCATCGTAACACCTATTTATGAAATAGAAAATCTTTAAAAGATAAAAAAAATATTTCCAAACACCATAAATACTTTATATGGCACGTACAATTCAAAGTCCCGGAGTTCAAATTAGCGAAGTTGATCTTTCATTACAGGCGAGCTTAGTTTCGCCAACAAATATTTTAATCCCTGGGTTCGCACCCAAAGGCCCTACTTCTGAGCCTGTAACAGTAGGTACGCTTTCAGAATTTGAACAAATTTTCGGTGCACCAACCAACACTGCTGAACGTTATTTTTATCAAACAACTAAGGCTGTCTTTCAGTCACCTGCAAATGTAACTGTATACCGTCTTCCTTACGGTACAGGAGCTGGAATAGGTTATTCGAGCCAGTATAGTGCCCTCGTTTACCCTGTTGTTTCTGTAGTTAATAACGGCTCAACTCAACTTTCCGGTAGTAATTTATCTTTCGCTGCTTCAGCTGCTGGTGTTACGTACTTCTTCGGTCAACCAAGTCATATTTCCTTAACACAGACTGACTATTACGGTATTCTCCGTGGTAGCAGTTTTACATGGAGCTCAGCTGGCGGTGTAGCAAATTATTCATATAGTAATGGTTTATCTACCTTAAATTCAGCTGGTTTAATTATCCTTAATAAGGCTCAAACCTCTATTAATGGTAAGTTTGAAGGTACATACATCGGTATTACTGATAATACCTGCTATAATTCATTCTCACAATATGATGACTTTAGTAGCGTTCTTTCAGTTAACCAGAGCAATGTCTCTTTCGGCGGTGTTGGCGGTAATTCATACATCACAGTACCGTCTCAGCGCTTAACCTTCCCTCTTTCAGCTAGCGCTGATGGTGCAAACGGCGGTGTCTCTGAAGCTATCGAAAAGATCCCAACATTTGATACCTCGACAAAAGCCTTTAACGACACTATCAATCTCGGTGTTTTCAAGCTTCGTCAATCAGTCTTCTCGCCTGATACAATTCAGCTTGACTACATTCTCCAGGAAGGTTATAACGCTTCTTTCGACTATTATCGTCAAATTAATAACCCTAACGGTGGACCTGCTGTTAGCTACTTCCTAGGAAATGTAGAAAACAATTCTTCAAATATTGTTGCTCTCGTTAACCCTTACATTTCAAATCAGTTCTCAAGCACTTGGCTTAACCTTAGCGGTACACCTAATAAGAGCATCCGTTTCTTAAGCAATATTCGCGCTACTTTTCCGCTTGCCTCTGACACAGATGGTGTAACTGGTACATTCGCTACACGTATGGGTGCAACATCAGCTCTATACGGTTATCTTGCCAGTACATATGGGTCAAATGACAGTCTTATCGCACTCGGTGATTACACAGTTGAGAATGTTAACTCCAAGCAAATTGGTAACGTACCAACAAAGGTTAGCACAATGTGTAATGCATTATATAATGCTGACCTTTATCCGCTCTCAATTGTAACAGAAGCCGGCCTTGGTACAATTTACGCTAATACGTTTAATCCTAATACATCAGGTTATTTTGATGATTCAATTCCTTATACAAATACCGACTTTACAAATCTCACTGCTCAAGACGGTACTGGCGGATCTGCACAATGCGCCGTTAACTATAAGGCTGTCGTGAATCAGTTCGTCGACTTTGCTGCTAATCAGCGTAAGGATCACATTTTCATCGCTGATCCCCTCACCAATATTCTTGTACAGAACAACGTGAAGGTTCTTGACGATCCTAATAATAACTTCTCTACAAACGTTTATTGGCCGTTGTATAACTTGTTCGGCTTTATCAATAATAGCTATACTGCTGTATACGCAAATGCCGTTCAAGTCCCTGATACAGCTTCAAGCAGACAGGTCTGGGTACCGTTCTCTGGATTTGCTGCAGCTGCAATGGCCCGCACTGATTCTAATTATCAACCTTGGTTCGCACCTGCTGGCTTTACAAGAGGTATTGTAAATGGTGTCACTGACGTTGCGATTTACCCAAATCAGAAACAACGCGATTTATTCTACAAGGCTAATCTTAACCCGGTTGCATTCTTCCCGAACGAAGGATATGTTATCTACGGACAGAAGACAATGTCAAAGCTCCCGAGTGCTTTTGATAGAATTAACGTCCGTCGTTTATTCCTTACACTCGAAACACAGACAAACACAGTTGCTCGCAACTACGTCTTCGAGCCTAATACACTTTTCACAAGAACACAAGTTAAAAACGTATTAACACCAATCTTTGATAATGCAAAGAATTCATCTGGTATTTACGATTACTTATTAATCTGCGACGAGCGTAACAATACACCTGCTGTTATTGATGACAATTCACTCGTGATTGACATTTACATTAAACCAGTACGTACAGCTGAGTTCGTTCTCGTTAACTTCTACGCTACCAGAACAAGTCAGAATTTCTCTGAAATCGTCTCGTAATGGTTGATAAAAAGATTAAATAATTACACATATGGCCGATACAAACCAACTTATTCAAAACTTCTACTCGACAGCCGCAAATCGCGACTTCGCTCGTGATTTTAGCTTCCGTGTTTTATCAATTACAACAGGCGGCGCTACAAACGCTGCCGGTCAGACGATCAGCTTCGGTGACAATGATCTTGTTTATGTCAAGACAGCAACACTACCTGAAAGAGCTATTACTAACGTACCAGTACCTTACATGGGTCTTAATTTTAACTTACCCGGTAATGCTACATATCCAGGTTCTGAAGCTTATAGCTTAACTTTCTACGCTGATGCTAAGTCACAGATCAGGCAGAAGTTTGAAGATTGGTCACGCTATACATTTGATGATGCTAACAGTACAGGTGATTATTTAACACCAAAGCCAACATCCGTTATTAATCTTATTCAGCTTGATAATAAGATGAATCGCATTGCTGAATATAGCCTTATCGGTGTTTCGCCACGCAGTGTTGGAGCTCTTTCATACTCTATCGCTGCTGGTACAGGTCAGTCTATTGAGTTTACTGCTACATTAGCTTACCACTACTTTACAAGAACATCGCCCTAAAGAATTAGCTACTTAACCTAAATAATTAGGTGAGCTTAAACGATGCTTTTAGTAGTGCTTTAAATAGTTTCGGTCAAAATATAGCCGGGATAGGTACTGGATCTAATCCCCTTTTCGCACCACAAGTAACACAGCTCCTTGGATTAAACATCCCTGCTGTACCAATTATTAGTGTTAGAGATTACTTTCTAACACAAATGGAGTCATGGTTTACTGCCGTACCCATGTCAACTCAATGGGTAATTCTTATTGATGAATACCCACAAGGGTTAAATTCATCTCTATTACAAGGATTAGAAAGAACAGACGGTTCAAAGCAAGGGTTTGATATTGATAATGCAAAGAATATCCTGACTAATTTCGCATATAATAAAGTTATTGGTTGTTTATTCGCTAACAATATAACAGTACCCAATGAAGCCTATAATGTAGAGAGTGCATATATAGATAATAATCGAGGATTTTTACCAGGTGTACTGGGAGGTGGTCGTAATCATGAAGCCCCGGTATTAGATATTGGCTTCATGGAGACTAATACCTCATTTATTGATTTTGTAGTAAGGCCTTGGGTTATTCTTGGTGCGCATTTCGGCATGGTAGCACGACCTGGTGATAAAAACGGTAATAGAGATCCTAAGAATATGAAGTGTAATATGCATTTAATGCAATATACACGTACAAGAGCTGGTGTATCACAGGTACCACGTAAGATTTGGAATTTTTATAACTGTATGCCGTTTACAGTTAATGAAGAGTCATTAGAATATACAGAAGAGAAATTAATGATATATAACACCCGTTGGACGTATTCTAATTATACGATTACTAATAATCTATATTTACCTATCGGTGAAATTATTAATAACTTTGCAAAGAACGGTTTTCCGAAAATCGGCAACCCAAGCATATTTAAAGGCTTTAATTCACCTGTCTAATTTGAGTATTTTTTAATCTCACCTAAGTAAAATAGTGAGACAGTTTGTTTATACAGTAAAATTACCTAGACAGGGGCAAACAATCCTAATTAAGGAACTACAATTTGATAGATATAAACATCTTGTAAAAAACATCTTAAACGACAATGATGCTGTTATAAATCATTCATTTAATATGCTTATAGCAGATTTATGTGAAGATATAGATACCACTGCATTTACATTCTTAGATAAATTAACTATTCTCTTAACGATAAGATCAGTTTGCATATCACCAATGTTAGAGTTAACAGTTAATTGCCCAGAAACTGGACAACAGTTTAACACAAATATTAAAATATCTGATATTATTGAAAAGCTTCAAAATTTGAATTTACCAGATAATGTATATAAAACAATAAAACATTATAATGATGGTAATTTGATAGTAGAATTAGGTATGCCTAATACACTTGACCTAAAAGAAGAAGATCTTGCTTTAATGGATACAATAATACAAAAAATTGTACTAAATGGTGAAGATGTAACTAATAGTAAGGGACAAATTATTGACCATTTACCTATTACAGTATTAAGAGATATTAGAGAATATGTTGATTATTTTAGTGACAATTTTTATAACCTAAATTTGCTATCTTTACAATCCCCCTTCGCTACAACAAATAATACTGTTACTGTTCCGTTAAATTTATTCTCAAGCTCAATAATTGATTTTTTGAAAATATGTTTTAAGCGTAGCTTACTTTCATTCTATGAGTTAGAGTATTTTCTTATTAATAAACTTAATATGGATTACGAACTCATTAGAGTATCGACACCTGCTGAAGTTAATATCTATATAAACTTCTTTAAAGATGAAAAAGCCGAGGAAGAAAAGAGAGAACGTAAAAAGAACTTGAATCTCCCATAATGGTAGATACATATTATTATGAGCACCAATGTAAGTGATATCCTTAAACAACTTGATACTTTAAATCAATCCACTGGGATTGATATCTTTATTCCATCTTTAAACCGTACAGTGAAGTTTAAGAATCTTAATCTTAAGCAGCAAAAGGATATTTTAAAGTCATCTGTTGACGAGACTCTAACAAAGCTTACCTTTATTGTTAACTTTTATAGTATCATTCAAGAGAATATTCTTGATAAAACAATTGATGTCAATTCTCTCTATACGTTTGATCGTCCCTCTATCGCCCTAGCACTAAGGGCAAATGGTTTGAGTAGTGAATATGTATCCGATGAAAACGTCATTGATCTTAACGATCTTGTGACTAAGATCCCTACGATCCCTGTATCTCTCGATGCATTATCGAAAACAGTAGAGCTTCAGAACTTGAGCGTTGATCTTGAAGTACCTCATTTGAACGTTGATCGCGACGTTAGCCTTACAGCCGTTAACAAGCTAAAGAACGTCCAGGAAAGAGATATCAAGACGTTAGTTGGTGAGCTCTTTATTCATGAGATTATTAAATTCGTCAAGAATGTAACCTTTAAGGGAGCTGAAGATGATCAGACAATTTCGTTTAACGGTCTTAAGATTGAAGATAAGATTGCCATTATCGAAAAATTCCCATCTAACCTCACTAGTAAGATTCTTGAGTTTATTAAAGAGTATAGGGATTTTGAAGTCAAATTCACTACAATTGGTGAATCTACTATTGAAATTGATGGTAGCTTCTTTAGTGTATAAAGATCCTATAATCATCTAGGTTGTTTTATGATAAATAATCTAGATGGATGGCATAACGCTCGAACAGTTTGAAAGTGTCTTCGGCAGACTTGAAAGAGGTTTGCTCGATAGCAATGAAGGGTTTCAGAAAAAATTTGAAACTCAAACTACTACGTTAAACAAACTTCAAAATTTTCTTGGACAAAAGGTAGATAAAATCACCGAGTACCAAAAAACTGTTACTAGAAAAGTCGAGCTTTTAAACGAATATGCTAAGAAATTAGTAACTAATACAAAACCAGTTGGAAAGGCACAAGCTACAACACCGACACCTAAACCTGACCCGACCAATAAAAAGGAAAAAGTAGATACTAAGGATGACAGTTTAGATAATATCAAACTCATTACATCGAGTACTGGCATTTCTTCTAGTCTTAAAATTTTACCTGTACGTGTAGTTGAAGACGAAAAAAAGAAAAAGGATATTAATGTCTTTTTTCCACCCGAGACAAAGGTTTGGATAGAGAACCTACTTGGTGATACAATGAAGGATTTATTTGACGCTATAAAAGATAGCGAAAAAAATAAATCTAAAGATAATAAGAAGGATGAAAAGAAAGGGGATAAGAAAGATTGGCTCGAGAAACTTTTAGGCGGATCAATGATTGCTGGTGCAATTGGCAAGCTTCTTGGCGCTTTATTTTCACCGATCAAGCACTTATTATTAAAGCCAATTGAATTTATTGCGAAAAAAGTACTTGGATTAATTCCAAAAGTTTTAGGAGAAATAGCAGGTAAGCTTATTATGCCTCTTGTACGCGGTGTATTTGCAGCTCTTGGACCAATTTTATTGGGTATAGGTGGAGTAGCAGCAGGTGTAATGACATTAATTAGCGGATTACAAGATTCAGGTCCTATGAAAGGGACTAAAAAATTACTCGGTAAAGGATTACTAGATATTGGTGCTAATATAATCAAAAAAGAATTCGGTAAGCTTAGTAAAATGGTCATGGTAACAGCTAAAGACTTATCTAAAGAAAGTAGAAAATTTGTATTTAAAGCCATGGGCGGTTTAAGAAGAGTTCTTAGATATATTAAAAATATACCAAGTAAGCTTTTTGGCGGTATTACTGACTTACTAAAAAATGTTTTTTCAGGCGGCGCTATTAAAGAGGTTGGTGAAGTTGCTGCCAAGGGAGCCGGTAAGGGCGGGTTTAAAGCTATACTCGGTAATATTGGTAAATTTTTTAGTGAAAAAGTTTTAAAGCGTTTACCATTTATTGGTACTCTTATAGGTCTAGGATTTGCCTTCACACGATTAATGAAAGGAGATGTGGTAGGTGCCTTACTCGATGTAGCTTCAGCTCTCGCAGCATCAGTACCTGTTGTTGGTACAGCACTCTCTATTGCTATTGATGTATTCAGCGCTGTTAGGGATGTTAAAACCGGAGGATCTGAAAAAGCAGGCAAAGCAAATATGGGTTGGATCGAAGGTGCTAAAAAATGGATTAGTGAGCGTATAAAATATGTACCAATTATCGGACCACTCATTGACATGGTTAAAGCCTTAGGCCAAGGTAAATATCTTGATGCCCTCGGCTATCTTGGTAAATCAATACCTCTCGTAGGTACTATTGTTGATTTATTTGAACATCCAAAAGAAGTTGCTAAAGCGACAAAGACAGGTATTAACTGGATTGGTAGTTTAACAAAATGGCTTTATAGTAAGATAAAATACGTACCAATTATAGGTCCATTAGTTGGAGCTGTTGAGGCAATGACCGAAGGTAATTGGAGAGATGCGTTTAAGCTATTAACCAAAGCAGCGCTTCCTGAATTAGGGGTAATAATGGATTTACTTGAAAATAAACAAGCTATTGGTAAAACAGTAAAGAGCACTATTGATGTTATAGGAGGTATTTCAACATGGCTCTTTGATAGATTCAAATATGTACCTGTATTTGGACCATTAATGGGCATGGTCGAGTCTATTACAAAAGGAGAATGGTTGGATGCGTTAGGATATCTTGCTAAAGCTGCTATTCCACCTCTAGGTATTCTTATTGATATACTCGACAACAAAGAAGCTATTGGTAATGCAATAACAAGTACAGTTGATGTAATTGGACAAATGTCATCTTGGCTTTATAGTAAAGCAAAAGAACTACCTGTTATTGGCGGTCTTATTAAAGCCGGTGAAGCAATAGGATCCGGTAAATGGGGCGATGTTCTCGGTTACCTTGGCGAAGCTATTGAACCACTACAATATATTGGCGGTTTAATTGCTAATACCGTTAAGCCTATAGCAATTGATGCTACAGGTGGTGTAACGGACTTCTTTAAAGATTTAAGTAATCAGCTTTTAAGAGCTGTACTTGATATGGTACCGGATATCAAGATCGGTACTTGGAGTTTAAAAAAATCTGTAGCGAGTATACTTGGCATATCTGAGACAGGATCAACGAGTACACCACCGCCTATTAACTTACCGCCTCAGGCTGCTGCTACTGTGCAGATGCCACCTGCAGCTACAGCGCAAACACCACCTATAACGAATAATACAGCTCAAGTAATTAATCAGCCTGTAGATACATTTACTAGAATGCAGGAAGATGCTAATAAGGATCTTGATACACCAGATGATGTCAAGTATAAGAGGGAGTTAATGAAGATTAAAATAAAGCAAGCTCAACTTGACAAATATAAATCAAAGCATTCCGACGCTGATGAAGATATGCTTGATAGAATTCAAGCACAAATTGATGCGAGAAAAGAAAATCTCAGTCGTTGGAGTAAAAATAAGCATTTAGATAACACTGATACAGGTGCAGATGTAGACACAGCTGATAATGACAATGATCAAACAACAAAATCTAATGTACAAGCAGTAGATAATAAACAGCTACCTAATATACAGCCCACTGAAGCACCAGCTACACCGAAGCAGACAGAGCAAGAAGATAATAGTGGTGATAATACAGATGAAATGTCCGATTCTCTTAAGGAGCATTCAAATTTATTAAAAGGTTTAATTGAGTATAATAAACAAACTGCTGCCAATACAAAAGCTCTTATTGCTGCAATTATAAAAAACCAAGGCAGTCAAACTAATATGGTAAACAATATCAGTAGCCCGACAACGTTTGTTACTGGGCCTGCTTCTAATTCTAGCTTTAGACAGGCTGCGTTCCAGTAAAGGTAATTAAATATCTATATGCCTGGTTTTTTATGGACATTTGCAAATAATAATACCGGTACAACTAGTACTGTTTCAAATTCTATTGCTCTACCTACAATACAACCAGCAGGTAGTACGGGTAGTGGTTATAATGCATCAACTACTACATCACAGGTTAATGTAGTACGTGATTATTATTGGACATACTCGCCTGTTGGAGATACAGCACGAGCTGAAGTACCGAGAATAATTTTAACTGAACGTAAGTTAAGAACAAATGCTTTAATTAGTCAATTAAAATACTCACTCGGACAAACTACAAATGGTTATCAGCAAACTGTACAAAACCTACAACAGTTCGGACAATCAACTGGTGCAACAGCAGCCATTCAGGGTGCTAATTGTAGTATAACTCAATTTATTTCTAATTTATCTAATACAGCAGTCGGTCAAGCTTTTGGACAGGCTGGGTCTGTGATTAGTGGCGGTGTTAGAGATGCTACCAACGCTGTTGAGAGTTATGCTGCTAATTCAGATTCCGTCCAACAGCTTGCTGCTGTAGGGAGCAAAGCCGCAACACAAGTGGTGAACGCAGTTGGCACTGCTCTTGCTGATGATAATAATTCTACAGTAAACAATAGCCCATGGCTTGCACCTTATAGAAACTTATATCTTACCGATCCTACCGGCTGGGTATATGTGCTACCGTATTTCAATAATAACTCTGCCAGTCAGCAAAATAACTTCGCAGACGACGGTAAGACCGGTGTATTATCTGATGCTGCTTTAGGTATTGGGGCAAAAGCTGTAAATGAAGCAGCAGGATTTTTTGCCTCCCTTAATAGTCCAACACAAATTACATATATAGAAAAAGCTAAGTTCTATAATTATCCAACAGAAGGTGAATCTATTACAGTAGATTTCCCTCTCATTAATACAGGTAATGTTACGTATGATGATGTTGTAAAAAATTGGCAATTCTTATTTTTATTACTCTATCAAAACAGACCCGGTAAAACAGGTAATAATGTTGTTGATCAACCTGTAATCTATCAAGTCGAAGTACCAGGTACTAAATTTTTTCCATTCTGTTGTATGGAATCAATTAACATTGAATTCATGGGATCTAGACGTGAGTTAGTTATAAGCGTACCAACGAGTACTTCTCTTGCTTCAAATGTTTTCGGTGATACGCAATCGGTAAATAATTCTTCTGGAGCTACAAATATATTAGCGGTAATCCCTGACGCTTATAAGGTAACAATAACGTTAAAGAGTATGATAGCAAACTCTAAAAACTTTATGCAACATATGATTACAAATAATAACATTGTTCAAACAAGCACAGCATCAGCATATTCCAATATAGCTAGTACCATTAACGCATTAGCAAATAATATTGAAACCGGGCTTGTCAATCTCATTTAGCAGTAAAACAAGTTTTAAAAGCGTGATATTGCGCTAAATATCTACATGGACGGTCAATATCAAAATACAATAAACGCTCTACCTAATTTAGGTATCTACCGTTATGAAAATATTCTCAAATTATATCAGACGAATGATAATCAGTATTTTTATAATTTGATTCAGTCTATATTTTTACCTGATAAATTAGATGAACGTGCTCTCACGTATATGAATATACAAGAGTCCCAGCCCTGGACATTAATAAGTTTTAAAGCCTATCAAACAATAGAGCTCTGGTGGTTGATTCTTCTAACAAATAAACTCTATAATCCCTTCAAATTACCTGCAGCAGGATCGACGATCAAACTTATTAGGCCAAATTACGTACCAGGTATTTTGAAAGATATTAATTCAGCATTACAATAATGAGCACATCACCCGGAACAACTATACCCTCAGAATATAATCATAAGATTAATAATAATGATTATATCTTCAAGGTTACGTTAGTTAACGCAGCAGGTGATTATAGTACCGCTCAAGACATCAAGCCTCCCAATATTCAGGATTTTGTAATTGACGATACAATTAATTCGTTTTATCAAACAGGTTATATTATTATTAATAATGCCCGTGATAAAATAGAACGAGATACACCTGCCGGAAGCTCGACAAAGGATCCAGCTTACTATAATAATTCTGGTAATTCAGCAGATACGTCAACTGCAGGATTTGTATTTCGTGGTGAAGCACGTGACATTCTTCGTGTAGAGATAATGCCTCATTTAGACGGTACAGCCGTTAGTAATTTGGGATCTGATGACGCGCAAAAGTTTTTTAAGATAGATTATGATTTTGTAATTTATGATTCCGAGGAAATACCTAGCGATGACCCTGATCAAAAATTTAAAAAATTATATTTTTGGGATATAACATATCAGCTTTTATTAGAAAAAAACGTTCAATTCTCCACAGCTACTATAGCTCAATCTGCAGCAGCTTCATTAACAACGCAAGCAACAAATGGAGTTCAACCTGCATCTCTTCCTAGTAATGCAGATGATAGTGATCGAGCTATTTCAACAGGCTTAGCGCTACGTGAATTTTTAAAGGCAGCTTTTCCGCCTAATGAACAATACCCTATCACATTTTCACAAAACATACCCGGTACTCAGAATACAGCAGGATTATCTCAAGGTGAAGTTGATCAGCAAAATATTGATTGGGATCTTGGTGGTACAAATATATTCTTCACAACACCCGCTAGCTATAAAGGAATAGACAGTCTTTATTATATATTATCAAGACATGTGTCAAATCCTCAAAGTAATTATGATCAATGTTTTTTACAGTTAGAGAGGTATCCAAGACAATTTACATTTAAAAGTTTGAAACAGTATTTTGATCAGGCACTTGGTACTAATAAGGATTCACCAGGCAGTCTATATCTTGAAACATTAAAGATTGGCGGTAATACGCAGCAGGATGGAAGAGATGCTTCAGGTACATATTTTACACCAACTAACGGCTTGTATTTTGAGCGTATTGGTACGATAAAAAGTTTTGCTTTTGATAGTCTACCCGGTCTTCACTCCCAACGTAAGTTAGTGCCAACGTTTGTACATAGTTACGATTATGAAAATAAACAATTCTCTATAGACATTCAGCGTAACGGTATTGAACAAATGATGAAAACATATCAAGAGAATTATGTTAATAATATGCTTAGTTCAACAAAGGATCCTGCGTTTCCAAGTTTTGCTCCAGGTCAATTAAGATATTTAAATAAAAACGTTAATAACGTGTTTTCAGTAACAAATCAAGACGCTAATCAAAGACTTGCCTGGGGTAGAAATAAATTCTTATACGCGAGTATATTTGCAAATAACGTAATATCTTTTCGCTTACCAGGATCAACTCACCGCCAGCCAGGCTACTTTATAGGTATAGATCGCGATAACTCTATACCTGACAGTAAGTTTGATAATAAATTATTAGGTGTATATCTCATTGTACAGGTATCCCATAATTTTACCGGTAATGAATACTACAATAATTTATATTGTATTAAGACATATAATTATCAGCAGCTTGATAACACATACACAAATGAAGATGCTGATGGTAATCTAGTCGGGCTTGTATCAAAAGGACAATAACATATGAGTATAACAACGAGCACATATACTGTTAGAAAGCCGAACACAAACACTATCACCATAGCTCCGGAGATAGCAGATATCGACTTAGCTGATACATATGAAATGCTTGTGAGCTCGACAAATACGTCTTTAAGCTCTGTATTAACACCAGATGTAATGCCTCCAACGGAGTTACAGGCAACTATGGATTATAGAAACGCCTTTAAGCAAGGTGACACCATAACTGCAGTTAATCAATTTTTTAATCAATTAACAACAAATTATTTTAGACAGACAGACTTCTCTCTTGATGCGGTACTCTTTTGGTATCAAAGATTCAAATACAGTAATAAGGAAATAACATCATATAAATCACAAGCTAGTTTTTATAATCAAAATATTCTCAGCAATCAACTACCCGGAGCTGCATTATTCGCACAAAATGCTGTAACAGATGCTAATGCCACAACAGATTATTTTGATGTTGTAAGTGACAGTATCGGTATTGTTGCCAATTCTAAATATATACAGCTTGATTCAACATTACCACTTTTTGATGTAGATCAAACATATTACGGTGTACCGGTCCCGTTTTCAGCTTCAACAGATAGTAAAATAAGCGCAGCAACAAGAAACGTCATGTACAATTTAAGTAAAAAAACAACATCCTTAATGAGACGTAATTTACTTAATATCGGTTATTCAAATACTATCTTACAGCAAAATATGGCTGCTGACGCTACTACGTCTCACGGCTTGAATCTTATCAACGATTTACCTACATTTGTCAATATTAATAAGGCTCTCGATACATTTAAAACTGCATTAGGTGCTATATATTCGCAAGCTAAAGCATTTAGCTTTGTACAATATCTCAATAATATTGCCAACACCACGTCATTAAATTTACGCGATATATTTCCTGTTTCACCTTCTGATCTCGACTTTACAGTTATAACAACGCAAGAGAGTGCACAAGCATCGCAAGCCATAGCACAACAAGAACAAGCAGATGCAGCGGCAAATGCTGCTCTTGCCCAACAACAACAAACCTTTGCTATAGCTAGTGGAATAACAGGCGGTAGTATACAACCAATCGGTGTACAAAATTCCGGTAATGCAGCGGTTGCTACAGCCTCTACTGCGCCCGGTGCAGGAAATAGCACTGTTGTTAATGGTAAAATACAGACAGATGGAAGTGGATACGGTCAGCCCGATCCTGCTCTACTCGGACAGGGCGTTGCCTATGATCCGGCATCAGCAAGAAATGACGGTGACGGTAGCGGTGGTAATGTATTTAACGATCAATACTATCAAAGCGATACTTCAGGGCATCAAGACGGCGGACGAGCAGCTAATGCTTCTGTTGATCAGTATGTTGTTGTATCACCTGAGGTAAGAGCTGCTAATAATATTCAAATTGGTGATTGGGCGCAAGTAACAAATCCAGACACAGGAGCTACAACCTACGCACGCGTTATGGATGTCGGACCACATAATGCACCTCCTGGAGAATGCTCAACAGCAACTTTACAATCTGTAGGTGTAGGTATCACATCTAATGGTAATACAGTAGGTAATCCAAAGGTGCAAGTTACATATTTCCCGGGATCAAAGAATATAGCAGGATCTCAAAGCACGAAGAATACAGCAAATATCGCTTCAGCTAGTACACCAACACCCGGAAAGATATAGTCTATGATCGATTTAAATACAGTAACAGGTAATACAGCATTTTTAAAAAATGTTGATAGTATTATAGGTCCTGGTGTCACACCAAATCCTAACAATATACTATCTCCAGCTGCTCAAGCTCTAGCTAATACATCGCCACAGTCTAATACACCAACCAGTACATCTGGTGCAGATGCTTTGATGAGCAAGTCCCAAGGGCAATACAGTAACAGACAATTTATCGCTCCATTTTCGTATACGCAGAACGTTGAAGGTATAATGATTCAAGTAGACTATCTCGGTAAACGTGTCAAGACCAGCGGATCAATGCCCTATAGGTCTATCATATCTCTTTCAGCTATTACCTTACCACCAGCGGTTATCAATGATCCAGCAGAGAATAACCCCGAAAGAACAGTCAAGCAGCCTGCTACAATAGCCTTCTCGGGTACACCATCGCAAAATGCAGCTATACAGCAATTTGGCACTGGTGTTAATGCTCTCACAAATAGCTTACAAGGCAGAACAACACAATTCTCTAGCTTGGTTCAAACAGCTAAGTCCAACCCATCTCAACTTTTTAGTAATCTACAATCAAGCGGAGCAGCAGCCCTACAAGGTCAATTAAACAATCTTGTACCGTTTTCGACTATTAATCAATCTATAGCTAATTTACCTGGATTTAATATAGCTACAAACGTACTCGGTCAAATACCAGGTGGTTCAGATATTGTAGGCGCACTATCAAATCCTGTGGGGACAGTTACTAGTGCATTAACACAGAACCTTACTCAAGGTCTGAATCTTCAAGGCGGGCTACCATCAGTCTCGCTCGGATCACTTACCGAGTTATTCAGTCTTGCAACAAATATTGCTAGCAACGGTCCACCAACAAGTTTAACCGGTATTATAAACCTAGAAAAACAAGTTAAATCTATTGTATGTAATTTCGTAATGCCAATCCTTACAATACCAGATTTAAAAGCTATTCTTAATTTTAAATTTCCAAATCCTCTCGATACACTTAAGAAGATTAAAACTGAGCTAGAAAACGAAATTTCAAATATTATCAATTCACTTGATATCGTTCAACTCTTGCAGGATCTATTACCCGACCCTCATGCTATTTACGATGCTATTGTTAAGGAGATAACTACTTGCGATACTGCTCCAACAAATAAACAGAATGCTAAGAACGGAAAAAAATAACGGCGGTTAGTCTATTCTCTTATTTTCAATAAGATCAGCTTCAATTGGTTTTGCTTTATCTACGAGCATTTTAAAAATCTCTTCTCTTGTTGCAAGTAATTTGTGTGTATTGTTATCCTGTTGAAGCTCTTTTCTAGATGCTATATCCATCTCCTTGAGTTTAACAGAAGTAGTTGAGCGTTTATCTTGAATAGTTAAATGATTAAGTGAATCAATAGCAGAAGAGGCAGCTTTAATTAATCCCGCAAGTGCTTCAACATCCTCAGCATTAGGCGCAGAGATAATAAAGTCTTTGACAGTAGCAACCATTTCTAAAGCATCCTGAACCAATGCAGCTCCATTTTCAATAGTAAATTTCTCGAGCTCCTCCTTAGTAATAGGATCTCTCTCTTTTTTTACATCCTTTACCTTAACGCTAACTGCTTGAAGCTGGTCAAGTAATGTTTCAACTTCATCATGTATCTCATCATCCATACTGTAGATATACTTATTCCAGGTTGATTTTAAATAAAGGTATATTATTATAGGCTTATATGTCTGATCCTAATATTCACTATCTTCCTATTTTAAAGTTTGAAAAGACCCATGAATTAGCTAAGCTTCCTACTAAGAATCACGAATCCGATACCGGTTATGATGTCTATAGTGTTGAAGATGCTGTGGTTCCTGCTAGAGGAAGCGCTGTTGTCCCTGTTGGTCTTAAGTTTGCCTATATCCCTGAAGGGTATTGGGTTAAAGTAGAGAGTCGTAGCGGCCTAGGATTTAAACACGGTGTTACAGCTCATCCAGGTATTATTGATAACGCCTATCGCGGTGATGCCGGTATTAAGCTCTATAACAATACCGACGTACCGTATGAGGTTAAAGCTGGTGATAGGATTGCGCAATTTGTAATCTATATGAATATTCATATGCCAGTAGAGTGGGGTAAAGCTGATAGTACTGAGCGTGGTGAAAAAGGTTTCGGTGCTTCCGGACGATAAAATGAGTTATAATTTTCAAAATCTTTGGGTAGAACGCTACCGCCCTCATACACTTGACGAGTTAGTATGTACTTCTTTTACCAAAGAGTCGTTACTATCTTTTAAAGATAAAGAAGAGATTCCAAATCTGCTCTTTACAGGGGCAGCTGGTATTGGTAAAACGTCAGTAGCTAAGATTATTGTAAATGATATTCTTAATTGTCAGTATCTTTACATAAATGCATCTGATGAAAATGGTATTGATACTATTAGACACAAAGTAATTAACTTTGCTCAAACTATGAGCATTGATGGAAAGATTAAGGTTATTATTCTTGATGAGTGTGATGGTCTATCTATTGACGCGCAGCGTGCTCTTAGAAATACAATGGAAGAGTTTGCCGGTATTACTCGCTTTATTCTGACTGCGAATTACAAATACAAGATTATACCTGCCCTTCAGAGTCGTTGTCAAAGCTTTGATCTAACACCTCCTGTCGATTTAGCGGTGAAGAGATGTGCTAGTATCTTAAAGAAAGAAGGTATCTCTGTACCAGATAGCGAAAAAGTAAAGCTCGTAGAATTTATTAAAGGTACGTATCCTGACCTCCGTAAGTGCATTAATGAATTACAAAAATTCTCATCTACCGGTACCCTTTCTCTTAGAGATATAAAGAATAATAAAGTATTGGAATTAATCTTTAGAGAGATAAAAAAGAAAAATGTTGAGTTACTTCGTAAAGCTTTAATTGAAAGCGAACAGACATTTAATTCTGATTATACTTCCCTTCTTCGTAACTTGTTTAATTATGTCGACGAAGCTGAGACAAACGCTGATCTTAAGAGATTTTATTTACTTACAATCTCTGAATACCTCTATCGAGATGGGTTTGTAATTGATAAAGAAATCAATTGCTATGCCTGCTTAATTCAGCTTTCTGAAGTTAAGCTTTAGGCATATACTTTGCAGTATAAGAAGCTGGATCCTTAGCATCGGCATTAGGTGATGCAGGAATTGCAGTATTAATATTTTTAAGCTTTGATTCTGTAGGAGCTAATTTTTTATTTCCTAAATCAGCCGTACGCGTACGAGCTGGAGAATAAAACGGAACTTCTTCAGCTTCATCCTTAACTTCTACAGGCTTAATCTTAACTTTATTGTCATACTTGTTTCTATCAGGTACTTCTTCAAGGCCTGGAACAGTGTCAATCTTGTCAAGCATTCCTACGTGAACAATAGTAGTTTTGAAGATTCTACCACCACCTTCATCGAGACCGACTTCAACAGTAAAATCAGGACCTGTGTCGTCAGGGTTACCTGTACCCATAACTGCAGGAAATTTATTGATAACGTTTGTAACTCTAAGGGTACGACCGTCCTTAATAAGATTTTCGAGGTTCTTAGCAAGTTCATCTGACTGTGTTACTACAAAGGGGTGCTTTAAGGCATTAACCTTAAATTTAACAATATCACCCTGAAGAAAACCACCATGGTTATAACGGGTTAACCAACTTTCATAGAGCCTAAGAAAACGCTTTTTCATGTATTATTATTTATTGTCCAAGGTACAATAAACCAATCAACGAAACGTAAAACCCTGATAAATATATATGTGGCAACTATCAAACTTAATTCATTAACAGATCAGCCTACAAAATCTAATAAAGGCTACAAATATAATGACTTACATTTAGACTTTACGCCTGTTTTTTATAACCCCCCTTATGGAGGATATACACAACACAATGAATTACACCGCAATCTGGAGATTGTCGATATTGCTGCTGATTATGATCTTGGAGCTATTAAAAATTCCCTTATTAATCTCTTTACGACAATACCAGGTCAAAAGCTACTCAATCCCTTTTTTGGTTTAAATCTTGTTCAGTATATCTTCGATAAATGCGACGAGGATACAGCAAATTTGATTGGTAATGAAATAGTTCACGGTATAACAACATTTGAGCCCAGAGTCTCACTACAACAGGTATCAGTAATAGCTCAACCCGACGCACACCAATACACTGTTGTAATTACTTTTTCCGTACCAACAATAGGTACTAGTAGTTATCAGTTCTTCGGTACATTAAGTAATTCAGGCTTCGTCTTTACATCATAATCTATGGCAACTAACAACAATCAATTTAACGATTTTAATCTACCGGTAAATGCCTACGCGGCATTTGATGCCCTTAGCTTAAAGAATCTTATTATTACGAGGCTTAACTCAACTAATAATTATACAGACCAACAATTTGAAGGTAGTAATCTTTCATCAATTATTGATATTATTGCCTACGCATACCACGTTTTACTGTTTTATTTAAATAGAACTAGTGCTGAAAGTACATTTACTACTGCTGAGCTTTATGAAAACGTTAACAAGATCGTTAAATTAATTGGCTATAACCCCGTTGGGTATCAAACAGCCATCCTACCGTTTCAAGCCAAGAGTAATGGTAATTTACCTACAGCGACTTTTACTATACCACGTTATTCATTTTTTAATGTAAACGGTACAACATACTCATTCAATAGTGATGCAACATTTACAAATACAACTAATGCAGCATCTACCCTAACAGACTTACAGGATAATAATTTATTATATCAGGGTACGTATACAGAATACCCCACCTACGCGGCGTATGGTGCGCCTTTCGAAGTTTTAACATTGACAATTGTTGATACAAACGGGCAGAACGTTCTAATCGATCACTTCAATACCGATGTCTATGTCAAAAGTAGTGTAGCAGCTAATGCTACCTGGATAAAATGGGCACCCACACAATCCTTATTCCTTGAACAATCAAACGCTACAAAATATGAAATCCGACTTAATGAAAATGGTAGATACGAAATAAAATTCGGTAACGGCGTCACAGGTCAACAATTAAATTCTGGTGATCAAGTAGCTGTCTATTATCTCAAAACAGATGGTGTAAAAGGACAAATCGGACCAAATCAATTAAATGGTAAACAATTATTCTTCTATAATACAGCGAGATTTAATTCTATTGCAGCTAATGTAATTTCACGTAATCTTAACTTACTCACATCAACAAACGCTGCAAATATTGTCTTTTCAAATACTGACCCTTCTACGAATTTTATTGCTGCTGAAGATGTAACGAGTATCAAGCTCAACGCACCAAACACATTTAGAAGTCAATTTAGACTTGTTACACCGAATGACTATGTTACTTATATTGATAAAAACTATAGTAACATTATTACATCGTCTCGCGTTGTTAGTAACTGGGATTATATTTCCGGTCATTTAAAATATTATTACGATCTAGGGTTAACCACACCTAATACACAATCACGCATACTATACAATCAAGTTAAATTTGCTGATACAAGTAATTTCAATAATATCTATATCTATGCTGTACCGAAGTTAGCTAAAACATCATCACTCTCTACAAGAGTTAACTATCTTAATAGCGCTCAAAAGCAATTAATCATTAATGATTTGCAAAATAGTAAACTAACAACAGCGGAAATTATTGTAAATGACCCTGTTTATGTGGAGGTAGCTCTTGGTGTCGCTTCATCGGGTAGTGTATTGACGCCAAATATGGCTAAAAGTACAAAACTAGTAGTGACAAGAGATATCACATCAAGCAATTCTCCGACATCTATTGCCCAACAAGTTGCTAATGTGTTGGTAAACTATTTCTCCACGACAAACGATAACCTCGGCTTACTAATTGATATTGCAGGTCTAAATGGTCAAATTCTTAACATAAACGGTGTTACTAAGGTAGTCACGCAATATACAGATGCCAATGGAAATGTATTTACAGTGCCCGGTGTGAGTTTACTCATATCTAACCCCGTGCACCCATATGATGATATTAATGTATATACTCAAAATGTACCATTACCTTATTTTAAGTTCCCATATCTAGCAAATGCATTACAATTTGTTAATAATATCAATGTCGTTACCCCTTCGATACAATCGCTAACACATTAAGGAAATATAACAGATGCCTAACAGTTTAAACTATACATATATCTATTTTAATGTAGTTGACTATACAGGCAATAGTTCTCTGTCTTCATTTACTCTCAGTAATACACCACTCACTTTTCGTCCTGATTTTACCACGTCATCGATTTTATCGGGATCAAATAGCATATCAAATAAATCCCTGCACTGGGATTTTGGAGATGGCACATCGTCTAATGACCTCATACCAACACATAATTATGTATGGCCTGGTGAATACACCGTAACGTTAACAATATTTGACAAATACGGTAATGCATATGATAGTAACTATCAACCCACAATACAGATCTTTGATTACATCTCTACCCAAATTGATTTTCAAGACTATAAAAGCTTAGTATACGATATACCTTCCGGTCAGATAATCGATCCCTTGATACTTAACACATATTTTAGTTGGCAAGACTATCAAGCTCTTAGTGGTACAGCTTTAAGCGCATCTGGCTATACGATTAATCTATATGCTTCAGGAGCTAAGGGTGATTACAATTATGTCGCTAATGCCTTACTGGATAAATGGGAGCATTTAAGGTCCTTGAGTCGTTTTTATGTGTTATCTACTGTAAATGGCTATACTGACTATACAATTGTTGATAGTGTACAACCACAGCTTACACCCGTATACGCAGCAATACAAAATAACAAATTACAGCTTTGTTCGTCGTCTATCTCAGGTAGTGTTCTTGTAGGTGTAACAGGTAGTTCACAATTCTGGTATACGGATGACAGACCAGCTAATTATCTTACTGATAGTAAACCTATTATTCTCTTTGCTACTTTAGATAGCTCAAAATTTCATGATAAATTTACTCAAGAAAATAACGCTTTTAATTATATTAACTACCCACCATACGGGTTTCAAAATTTAGAGCCTGCCGTATTTCCAAATATTAAAACGCGGTATAACCCTGCCGACCATATTTCAATCACCACTACAGGTATCGATGGTGAAGGTACACTTCCTATCAATAGTTTTAACTTACCTAGTATTAGCTGGCAACAAACAGAAATACCGTATGTAATTAAATTTAAGGACTCACTAAATTTTACAACAAAAAATTACCCTGCCCTATCTTCTTCTATTGCCCAGGGTTCAGGTATTTACGGTAACCCACAGCCTTATTATGACGTTCAAACAGGCGTTGTATATATTAGCGGTGGTGTGTACTTACCGCTATCTGGTGTAACATTTTATGAGGATTTTCCTGCACAGGCACCACAAAGCTTAGGTGCATTTTATAAAGGGTATTTTGTATCCAGCCAATCAAGTACAAATTGCGTACTCACGGCATCAGTGACAATTATAGACCCAGCTTATTATCGCAAGGACTCCCTTATAAGTTGGATTGCTATCCCACAATATAATTCTGCGTTAAGACTCTTACGACAAGAAGCTATTGATGGGTATACTCTATCTGATACAATTACATTTACCAATGGACTTTCGTCAGAATTTAATATCAATAACCAAAATGTGTATGCTATAACTGTAGTCCCATCCGGTAATAGTCCTGATAATGACTATCAAACCTGGTTTGCCGATAGTGTAAACGATCAACTTGTAAAATATGATGTAAATGGTAATCAAGTACCTTTATACTATACAGCCTCCTTAACAGGCGCGAATAATGCATATTATAGTCTTGCATTATCATCGATGCCGACACTTGTTAACAATACTATTGTTTATCAATCATATCAATCAACACCGACTAATGGTGTATCGGCGTTTGCAACCCCAAATGATATGGCTTTAGATGGAAACAGTGATCTCTGGGTATCATTGCTCGATAGTGGGCTAGTTATTAAGATTACTAACGGTACGTTAAACGGTGTATTAACTGGTAGTTATGTAACCACGTACGCTGTACCGAGCGGTTATAGCTATCCCTTATCTGCGAGTTATTTCTACGAAAATAAAACTGACTATAATACAACAAGCGGTTTTGCCGGTGAAGGTTTAATTTTACCGTCTTCAGTTGACACCGATTTATATAATAATATTTGGGTAGCGTATAATCACCCTGATTATAATAAACTGATAAAATATCAAGGTGTCGGTAATTTCTCAAATATAGCTACACAGCTAACATCAATTTCTTTCCCTTACGGTGTCACACCTGAAATGATACGCATTGACAGAAATCAATATATTTGGGTTACATGCAATAACCATAACTCGAACGGTATTGGCTTCGGCACCTACAATGACCTTCTATATAAATTTGATACTAACGGTAACTTAGTACAAGGGTATCCATTATCAGGCTTTCAACAAATAGGTGATATTGTCATTGACGGTAGTCAAAACGCCTGGGTTGTACAAGGAGCTGATATATTAACGAGGGTAGATGGGGTATTGGCTACAACAAATAACGTCGCCGCGGGGTTACGTGACCCTGACGGTACGTCAACAAATAATAAAACAGAATATATCTGCAGCATTGGCGGTGTAACATGCGATACTGATAATAATATTTGGATTATCAATAATTTCGATAAAAATTTATACACAATCAATACCAGTCTCGCGAATGCAACACCTAGAGTTAATTCTTTTTCTCCAAAATATACGCTACCATTAACCTATCCGCTTCCTGGGTTATCACCTATATCCGCATATACAATACCAGCGACACCTGTACCTAACACCTACAGTGACGGCTTACAGGAATTCCAGGCAATCGGTGACTGGAATGGATACAACTGGTTAAACAAATACGCTGCACCTATCAGTACTATTCGTACGATTACAGGATCATCTAGCTTATTTAATATCTACCCAGGGACAGGTGAATATAATCTCGCTAAGGTTAACGATAACTGGAACGCAGCAGGATATTATGAATCTTTACGCTATCAAGAATCACTCATTAATAAACCGGTATTCTTTGAGCAATTTCTTGGTGTTATTCTCGGTGGTCTTAACGCTCAACCCTATGAACTTGGTAAGACTATTTACGAGAAGATTGCAAACTTTGTAGATAATAATGCTGATATCGATAAAGTCAATGTTAATCAGCTATTATCATTCTGCCAGGAATTAACTGTTGACTATCAACAGCATGTCTACATATTACCACCTCAAATTCAGCGTTTAGTAGATCTATTATCAATTAAACAGAGCGTTCTTTGGGGCCAACCTAACCAATACGCGCTAAATTTTAACTCACGTGGTACAACGATATCAAATAGTACATATGGAGCTAATTTGAGTTCACAAATTGACCCGCTTACAGGTATATTTACAAACGGCGTACCTATTGTAGCGCAGGAGGTATTCTCCGGTAATTTTAAGCTTGTAAATACTAACATTATTAGTAATAGTGCTAATACTATTTCACTTTCTGCTTATACACCTAATTGGGGATGGGGACTAGTTATTAGTGATGATATAACAGGTACAAACATTACAAATTATTATAAATTTTTTAATTATAACCCTACACCAAATAATACCTATTATAACAATATTATTGATTGGACTAATCCGCTTACAACACTATCACCAACTAATAGCTCCTATCAAGCATGGAGCTCAGATAATGGTATTGTACAAAACATACTCAGCTACGAGTTAACAAAGGGTCTAAGGCTCTTTACCTCTGCTGTCAACATTACCTATAATAGCTAAATATTTCCATGGCTGATGTATTGCAATTTATAGATGAAAGGTTGAGCAATTCGATAACAGCGCTTGTCCCGCCTGCAAATCCTATCGATCGTATTCAGCCCTTAACCTTTACCGATTGGCTCAAATATAATACACGTCTTTTTACAACAACTAATGAATTTTTAAATAGGTATCAATCCTATCTTAATAATTGGTATACAGCAAACAAAACATCTATTGAACATCAAACAACAGGTGTTCAGAGTTACTATACAGATTTAATTAATGAAATTGTAATTAATTATACGTCTAGTGACGAGCAGCGCTATTTACAAAATCTCGATCTTTCAAACTCTCGTGATTTAGCAATCGCTGTTCCCTTCTTCGCACAAAAAATAAAAGAGATCTGCCTCTATTATAGTAACTTGCGTGATGAAGTACAGACATCAACAATACAATTTAACCTCAAGGGCTCTAACATTGGTAATGAAAATCTAATATATGTCTCACTAATTAAGGCGTTACAAACTCCTGAAATTTTAAATCAATTATCAACTCTTGGCTTATCTATATCATCAATTAGTAATAACATAGCTATCGATATTGAGGAATTATACGATACATATCCTGATTATTATGATATAAATCCTGTTTTACCTGCCTCTGCATATAACGTAACAACAGGACTAAGAAATGACTATTTTTCAGCAAATACTGTAAATCTTGATCCTTATCTTGACCTTAATATTAATATAAGCATTTTAAATGCTATCTTAGCTTATCCCTTTTATGCTATCGAGCTCGGCAGTGATCTTACAATCGATCCTCTAGTTAATTCATCGCAGTTAAATCTATTAAAAGATAGTGACTTCATATCCACAGTAAACGACGGTAATATTGATAATCTCAATGTACAAACTCAAGCCCTAGAGCTATCCAAATACATGGGTGTTGATTATTATTATATTGTAACATCGACAACAAACACATATACCTCAGGATCTTTGTTTACAGCAAATAGTGAATTTGCTAATACCCTCAACAAGCGCTACCCAACGATAGCAGCTATTCCCAGTCAAGAATTTTTAAAAACCGCAAAAGAGCTTGGTCTGTTTTTTAAACCGGATAAGATCGGTCTTTCTAATTTTACTAATTTTAAATTTACAGCTTCCGTAGATTTAACTCAGTTACAGCCAAATTCTGTTTATTATTTTCCTGATCCTTCCAAATACGGTAATATTTCCGGTAATTCAAAAACACAATTTCAATCACCGTTAAACTTTTTCGAAGAAAACTACTTTAATAAAATTGATTATAGTAATCAATATCGATTTGGCGATGTAGCTACGGATCCTGCCTATCAAACACTTCGTGCGTATCAATCAAGAGAGCAAACACTTAATTACTCCAATGACGGACTATCACGATACGTTGATTCACAAGATTTCTTCACTGGAGACATGGATACAATATGGAGTAATGTTGATGCATATCCCCTTGCCTCAGTTAGTCAATTTCCAATCGATAGCCGATTACAGGATCTATTGACATTAAATCAAAATTTATTTCAATATAAGAGTGATGTGTATGGAAATGAGTACGGTTTGTATAAAACAACTACAAACAAGCAATTCAGTACTGCACTAAGTCCGGTTAGTGTATTAGACTTAATTATTGATGGTTTTGTATTTAATACGTCAGCAGTAGATGTTAATTTCGTTGATGCAACGCAGACCTTTAACGGTGTCAATTTTAATAGCTGGTTAACCTATAGTTCAACACCAAGCTATTCGGCGTTTAATCTTAAGACTCAATATTCAGGCGTTGTATTAAAAACAAGCTATACAGAATCTCGCGCTAATAACACCTTTAATTTTACCAAACAATCCATAAATCCAAAATTTGTAGTTAATAATTTACCAGGACGCAATAGAAATTATATTATTGATGACGGTACAGGGTTCTCCACATCAGATGATTCAGGTAATGTAATGGTACTTGAATCATATGATTTTAAAACAAATGATGCATTTACAACTACAAGTGCCGTAAATGTTGCATATGTATGTGAGTTCCATGATGCTGTAACATTTACTAGACCATATACTGCTAATAATGCTGCTTTACCTGATTCGCCGAGTGATGCACCAAATTTCAATATTAATAACCCTACACTCTATTATAATGAATTAGTAGATGGTTCGATTATTAACGTCAATACAGGGACAGGCTATATTGATAGCTTTACATTCAACGACCCGACATCATATATTACAAAACAATATGATTGTGGTGTTTTCTTTGATACAACAATAAATGCAGAACCTTGTAGTAGCGTATATTCGTATTCATATGTTGAACTCAATAATTTTGTTAATACCCGCTTAATTGATAGAAATACAGCACTAGATTTCTCTTTATCAGGAATCGATACCAACAGAAATTCTCTATATTATACACGACATCTTCAATATGGTGATTTATATTTTAGAAACGCAAATAGCACAATAATAGGTCCAATTTCGTCTACATTGAGTGCAACGTTCTTAAATTACCCACTAGCTGTACGCAATCAAATTTATAACAATACAATTAATTTTGATTTATACTTTGATACCTTACAGATTGAGACTAAAGATTACCTCATTTTTGATAAAATTGAATACGATTACGATACAAATCAGGTAGTGGGCTCGGTTAAGGGATATGATGTTATTCCTCGTGGTAGTGGCACTGACTTTGAAAAATTTTCTACTGTATGGTTCGACGAATCGACAAATGTATTAATGGTGTGTGTAACAACACTCTTTAATCAGTTAAGTGATACTAATTATAAAATTGTATATCCAACAATATACACTATTAATCTTAATAATAGACAATCAAATATAGTATACCCTGTTGAAAGCCCTAGTACCCTAACATTTAATTCTCTCAGTGCTTTCTCATTATACGGTCAAGGTATTGAACTTAACATCGTTAAAGTTGAAAAGCCAATCTTAAATTACAGTAAGGATACAGGATACTTTACCCTTACTTACCTCGGTAAAGATGCAGCTAACTGTTTCTATATCTTTACAACTCGCTACCAGTTTATCAATAATCAAATTGTTAATATGAACTCAACAGTACATATTCCTTCTACCAACACATATCATATTAACTTCGCAAATACCCTACCTAATGGTGCACGTGTCGGTACACCGTATCTTGATACATATACAATTATTGGATCCGCCGCCGGTTACGTGAATACAACCGATAATACCTTTACCTGGGGACCGCAATAATATTACTCTAGAGTAAGAAGATACTTCAGACGATTGAGCTCACCGAGCATACTATCGCGTATATTAAGAAGATCGGTATCTTTAACAGAATCGACCTCATCTGTAATATCAATAAGATAACCGATAAAACTATCAACAACTTCAAGATAATTATCACTGAGATTATCGAGTTGTATGTTATAGCTAGTCGCAGCTTTTGAGCGACCATACTTACCCATAAAAACCTCTACAAATTCATCAATTTGCTCGTCGAGATGCTCATACGCCTTGCCGAAAGCCTTGTGTTGCGCGTAACTAGAAGTTTGCCAATGAAAAATTCTTAATTGATTTTGAATTTGAAGAAATGGTGATAAAAGCTTCATTTATGATATTTATTGTTAAACTCCAAAAGCAGTACAGAGTAATGATGTGGTATCTTGACTAGCTGCTGTACTGACTGTATTATATGATTCATAATCACCATAAGGATCTAAGGCATTTGTGGTAATAGTGATAGAAGCAGATGTTTGCTTTTGCGATAAATGCGGCATGGTCATATCAATTTTACCTAAAATAAGCGCTAAAAGTTGGTGTAGTACAATATCAGAATTTGCTTCATTAACAAACTCAATAATATCACTCTCAGTAAATTTACCTTTTAGAACTTCAAAGGGATTTGCATAATGACCAAAGACGAAATGAGGTAAATACTTGTTAGCTAAAGTAGCACAATCTTTAATAACATGAAAGGCAGCTGGTGTTTGTATGGTAATACCAGTCTCTGGTCGTTCGGCAGCTTTTTTAGAAGGACCATAAAGCTTAGCTTCTTTAATTTGACTATTCTGTAGTATTTGATCTATAAATTTCATTTGTTCTTAGTGTGATTGAGCATAGATATGATTTCATGCTTCATATAATTTATCGGGTAATGAGTAAATTTACACGCTTCCCGATCAAAGTAAATAACACCTAATTGATTAACCCGACGCCCGGTAATACCCTGATACATAAAAGCATAGAGTGAGAGTTGAAGTGCGTAATTTGAATATTCACAAGCAGGTAGATGCTCAACCGGGGAAAGCAAATAATCGCTATACTGACTATACATATTAAACTTCTTATTTGTCTTAAAATCGAAAATACTAAACCCGCCTTTATCTTCTACACGGATAATATCAGCAGTTCCGGCAATCTTATACTCATGGTTGTATACTTGCTGTTCAGAGAGAATATTATCACGCTTAGCATCAATAAGATCAAGATCAATATAAGCCTGAATAATATCAACGTACTTTATATCATAGGTACCCATTTTATTATACTGCTCAATTGCAGCATGTATTTCAGTACCGTAGGTCTTACTAAAGTCATTTGCTTGCTTCCATTCTGCCTTTACTTCCGCTACTGTACACTTTCTTTTCTTTGCAACACGCTCCGCTATAACATCCGCCTCAAACGGTTTCTTAAACTTATTAAGAATAGCAGATGCAGAGGTATAGACCTCCCCTGTAAATTCGTTTTTATAAGAATGAGCAACAGGGTCAAAAATTAACATATCCGCTAATTATACTAGCTTATAATAAGATATCAACCTTATTCCGAATAAACATACGTACAAGTATAGCCAGTACTGATAGCTGACTTATGTACAAGTTTACACTTCATTGAAAGTAGACGTTTATTAAGATAGGAAAACCATTGCCTCTTTACATTGATAATAATGCTACCCTTTTTATGATCGACAAGCATTGTATCTGTAAACTCCTCGCAGATTGCTGCTATAGCAGTTAAAGTAGACATTATCATAATATTTATGGATAATGTCCTCCATGGTTTTTAGGAAGCTTGATCCAAGGTCTGTACAAGATTCTTAAGCTTACTACTAAGACCCCGCACGGTAGAAACACTAACATCCGCGAACACATTTGAATCCAAACAAGTATCGATAATAAAATCTAAAGTTTTAATATCTGATACTGTGAGTTCCGTCGACGCTTCAATTACATTTATATTTTCTGTTGTATTACTCATACTCGCATAATATATTATATGTGGTATAACTAATAATCTACAATGATTGTATTTAAATTAAAACTTACACCAAATTCTATCCCCTGGTTTGAGGATAATAGGATTGATTTATATGCCATGGAAGCAGCTCTTAGTCTTCTTATTGCTGAGCTAGAACCCTCCACGCATACAAAGTGTAAGATATTAACACTGCAGATAATGTACGGAGCGGACGAAAGTTATTATACATTTACCACTGATAAGATTCGTATATGCGATGAACCAGACAGTAAAGCGAAGTCTCGTAAGCAAAAGCAAAATGCTTTCTTTGATCATTTTCTCCATGAATTTAGACATTGGATGCAAAGTAGAGTATATAAAATTAATGGCAACAAACTAACCTACGACCATGAAGACGTTAAGCACAATAAACATGCTTACTATAGGAACGAATATGAAGTAGACGCACGTCAATTTTCACGAACTTACCTTCCTAAATTTAACAAATACTATAGATACTTTAGTAAGATACTTTAACTGAGTGAATCTATGAAAGCATTCCAGACTATTTCCATATACTTTACTTTTATTCTAGTCTCGTCACAGTGCTGACATTTAGCAACCCGAGCTTCTTCAATCTCTGTTAAATATTGCTCCCTTAATTGCTGACAATTAGGTATTTTATTAGGACATGGTTGTTCTAGAGCAAAGAACTCTGTTATTAGATTACTCATGCACAGGTTTCAACTAAATTTGCTTCAGCATCACGTCTCTCGAGTAAGCCATCGAGCCCTTTACCAGCCCAGATGCGCTTCATTTTTCTGAGCTCTATTGCTATGCCTTTATAATCCTTTTTAGGAACTAAATCGCGTATATTTCTCATTTCAAGTCGACTATCTCCTGACATAGACGAGCCTCTATTAAAAACAAGCGATACAATTGCACCATATGCGTTGTCACACAATTGATCGAGCCCTGGAAATGCCTTTTCTGCTAATTTTGCAAATTTCGGCCAAGTTAATTGATCAAATATATCGATAGCCTGATTCCAGGTAACAACAATACCATCATTCTTATGTTTAGCTGTGTACTCCTTACCAGCTTGTCCTGTTTTTCCAGAAGCTCCCTTAACAATCTCTAATTGATTACTTGGAAGAAAGATAAACAGCTTCTCAAGCTCTGCGGGTGAATAATATCCACAGTCAACACCTATTCCAAGGGTCATACCACTAGCTCCACCAGGCCAGGTAGGTTTTGAGAGATATTTATCATAATAACTCTTACCACCGCCGACCTCGTATTCTAATATCAACGCCAGGGCTTTAGGGGAGGGTGATTTCATACGTTGACTCCTGTAATATTATAGTCATCTTCCTTGGCATTGTTAGTTAAAATCTCTTGCTTAATGGTTACTTCTTTTTTTTCTGTTATATGTTGATTATCTTCAGTATTTTGATTATTAGTGGATGAATCAGCTCTAAAGAGCTTCATTGTTTCTGTTCCTGAATACCCTAAAATAAATGAACCGGCACAAAACGTGAGAAAAGTTAAGTACGGTGTTGGATCTTTAAGCACATTGAGCGCATCAACGATTAAAATAAGAAGACCAAAGGCAAGAAATACAACAAGCCACTTTTGTCGATTACCTTCTAAGAATCTTTCTTTAGTAAATAGCTTTCTTCTTGGTTGAGACATCCTAAAATTATTTATCTTTACTAATGAAAGAATAAACAGGGATTACCTAGATGATATAGAATGCTTTGGGCGATCGTAAACCCAAGGGCAAGCGCGTATATGCATGCAAGAATAAAGGGATAGGGAGAGTGTGAGGGATAATATTCCATAATTGAAAAAAAGAACCTTAGACTAAGGTTCCAAGGATAAAGCCGACAACGAAGAAGATAATAGCACAGGTTTTCTTCGGATTAGCAATGATCCAGTTTTCAAGATTAGCAAGAACAACAGGCGCTGTCTTAGCTACATATTTTTTAGCAGCAACTGCGTCATTAACAACAGCTGATTCCACGGATGTTAATGTATGTATAAACGTATCCATACATATATTTAATCTAAAAGATAGGTTTTCCTACTAAAAAAAGAATAACCTGTTCATTCGTAAGTAGATATACCCACCAATGAGTCCGAGTAAGCTAATAATAACAATATTTCTCCAGAGAATAGCGAGATCTTTCTTATAGACTTCAGTCTGAAGATGGTTGAGATCCTTAATCATCTTATTATTGTATTCTGCCTGCTTTGCTAGTTCCTTATCTGTGTTTTCTTTAGCATTAGTAAGATTAGCATTATCTTTCTTTAATTGCTCAGCAATTGCTTTAACCTTTAATAGATCTTGATACTCAATAGAATCTACAACAACTACCTTATCTCCCTTATATTGACTAGGAACAATAACTACCCTTGTCTTTTCACCAGCTTTTGTGTCTTTTACAACCTCACCGGCCTGAAAAACAGGTTGAATATTAATTCTCTTTTTCGGCGGTTTGACAAGTCTTGTTGTTTGATCAGAATAATAGTAAGCTAAATCAACTCTCGCCTTATTAAGTGAATCGTTAGCTGCATATACGTTTTGACTGAGAGCTTCAGACTGTTTTTCGGTATAATAAGTGCAACCGACAATAAGCAATACAGATAGTAATAGTATCTTCTTCATACTATTAATTATGACCTATGAGCAAATAATCTAGTCTATATTGTTTGTAATACTGGTGTCGTTATTAGTAAAATTGGGATCAATAGATCCTACTTCATTCAATAAAACTGACTCTTTTGAGGCCATTGTATGTAGTATATCCGACGATGCTGTTGTATATTCGGAATTTAAAGCTGTAGGTAGAACAGCCTCGTCGCTTGAATATCCATACACACTCTCTAACCCCACATCCTCATTAAACACTGTTCCAGGGTTCTCAAGACTTTCCTTAAGGATATTGTTAATGACATCATTAGCAGAAATATCTTGCTCAACTGATTCTTTAATAATCATTTCAAGTACTTCTCTTGGCCATTCTTCCATATCAAGTTCAAGCTTAACATAAGGTCGAAGTTCGATGGAGCCATCATCATGTTGTTTAACTTCAAGCTTTTGACCAGCTTCCCAGCCAAGTTCTTGAATCTCCTCATCCGTAAATTGAAGATAAAGGTCGTTAGTAGGTAGTAGTGTCTTTTTTGTCATAGTATTGTTGAGTTATGTATTCGATTATAGATTATATCTACAGCTCGTTCAACTGTCATTTTACCATAAGCTGTAGATCTTGGATGGATTCTTATATCAGGCCATTCTGGTACTTCATAAGGAGAATCAATTCCAGACATATCCTTAATAAGGCCTGCTCTAAACTTCTTATACAATCCTTTTGGATCTCTTTCTTCACATATCTCAAGAGGTGTATCCATAAAAACTTCAATGAATCTAGCGTTACAGTACTTTGTTAAAATATCTTGTGCTAATGCTCTCATTTGTTTAAGAGGAGAAATACTTGCTACAATAACAACTTCAGCTCTTTGAAATTCAATCATATTTCTTACAGCATAGATCATTGTGTTAACAGCTTTCCATCTACCTTCAATATCAAATCCAATAGGAGTTTTTGAATTGTATCTTAAAGTATCAGCATCAGCTACAGCAGATCTACAACCTTCAGCTTTAAGCTTTTCATTTAAAGCATTAGCAGTAGTAGTTTTACCAGCACCTGACAAACCTGTAATCCAAACAACAGTAGTTTTCATTAGTCAAGTGTTATGTTATGTTCTTCCATGAGTTTGTGAAGTTCTTCGCGAAGGGCATAATAAGGAGTGAGTTGATCCTCTTTCATATCATCAGAAGGATATTTTGTTATGTTTCTAAGAAACTGATCCAAGTCCCAAAGAACAGAGCGATACTTACTAGCATTAACAGCTTGTTCAAATTCATACTGATCTTCGTTAAGATCAAATTCTAAGATTGCTTTAGGCATATTATTCTTTAGTTTCGTTATTGTAAGGCCACCTTCCGTGCTCCAGGAAATACTTGTAGTTTGGATCACTAGTATGTTTGATGATTATAAGCTCTTCTACTTTCTTTTCAAGCTTTACTACTCTTAAAGCTAAATCAGATGCTGTCTGTTCCCAAGACTTTTCTGTATTCTCTTCCCTTGCATGTTTACACATATTACATGGACAGATCCACTCTTTATCTTTCTGAAGCTCATTAGGAAGTGACACAGGCAGAGATTCTGCACATTCTGTAACTCTCTTCAGAAGCTCTTTAGCATTAAACTCCACTTCCTCTGCCTTCCAATCAATAGGCTCTTCAACCCAAGGCTTAAAAGTCTTTTTTTCTTCAATACCATATACCTCCCTCAACTTTGCTTGAACAGCATCATCTACAGCAACCTTTGTTGTACTCCACTTTTCAGGCTCATAACCACCCCAATGAATAGGGTACATAGGATG
>Ga0208618_1000005_pt1 | contig 129332 bp, 128 predicted proteins | sample CryBogCBE18Jul08_FD_184585 | JGI IMG/M metagenome (GOLD analysis project Ga0208618, IMG submission 184585) | Freshwater microbial communities from Crystal Bog, Wisconsin, USA - CBE18Jul08 (SPAdes) | ecosystem: Environmental > Aquatic > Freshwater > Lake | place: Crystal Bog, Wisconsin, USA...
CGCTTTGTGCTGGGCCAAGGTCACTTTGCAGCTGACATTCAGCGTCCAGGCATGCTCCACGTGGCCTTGATATCGAGTCCCTATGCAAGCGCAAAAATTTTATCCATCGACTCAAAGGCTGCGCTGGAGATGCCAGGCGTGGTCGATGTGCTGTGCGGTGAGGAATTGTGGGCCAATGTGGACGCAACACTTCCTGGCGTTGATGCGCCGCAGGTGACGCGTTATCCTTTGGCGGGTTCACACGCGCGCTATGCAGGTGAGTGGGTTGCCGCTGTGGTGGCCACCTCTCGCGCTTTGGCCGAAGATGCAGCCGAGTGGGTCAACATTGAATATGAAGTCTTGCCCCACGTGGTGGACCCCGAGGAGGCACTTTTACCCAGCGCTCCTTTGGTTCACCCCAAGCACGGCTCCAATGTGATCTTTCATCGCCACTTTGTTTGGGGTGAAGTCGACAAAGAAATGGCCGCTTGCACGCACCAACTGAGTTACCGCGTCAAATGGGCTCGCAACTCAACTGTGCCCATTGAGACTTTTGCGGTGGCATCTGAGTGGAGCGATGCGCAAGGAGTGATGGATGTTTGGGCATCGATTCAAATGCCCAAGTTCCCCGACCAAGTGGCCAAAGCTTTGCGCTTGCCGGGGAACGCCGTGCGGGTTCACTTTGATGTAGACGTGGGAGGCAGCTATGGCGTCAAGCGAGGCCTCAAGCACACGATCTTGGTGGCCTATTTGGCCAAAAAACTCGGACGCCCTGTGCGCTTGGTGGAAGACCGATTGGAGAACATGCGCGGTGGCGACATGCAAGGCCCAGATCGCATCTTTGATGTGACCTTGGGGTTTGAGCCAGATGGCGAAATCAAGTGCATGAAAATGCGCGCCTTGGATGACATCGGTGCTTATTCGGGAAGGTCTCCTCTGCAACTGGGCAAACCCGTTGGTGCGATCGTGGGCCCCTACACCATTCACAGTGTCGCCTACGATGCCATGGCGGTGATGACGAACAAAACCCCTCAAGAGGCGGTTCGTGGATTTGGGCAAGCCCCAACCAATTACGCCATTGAGACAGGCATTGACAAAGTCGCGCGCTTTCTTCAAATGGACCGCATTGCGCTGAGAAAACGCAATTTGATCGCCCCCGACCAATTCCCCTACCTCATTCCAAGTGGCACGCATTATGACTCGGGAGATTACGCGGTTGTGTTTGACAAAGCGCTGAAGGAGGCGAACATTGAGGAGCTCATCGCCAAGCGTGATCGCTTAAGAGAGCAAGGCATTTTGGCGGGCATCGGTTTTTCCACCTGCTTGGAGCCCTCTGGTGGAAACTCCTCCTTTGAGCCCCTCTTCAACCCCAAAAACGACACCACCACTTGGATGGATTCTTGTTTGGTGAGGGTGGACTTGTCGGGTTCGGTGACGGCCTTGATGGGCACATCCTCATCTGGTCAGTCGCATGAAACACTTGTCTCCACGGTGGTGGCCGAAGTCTTGGACCGCGACCCCGAGAGCATTCGTGTGCTCAAGGCGGATTCTCTGAACGCACTGCCCTCCAACAGCCCTGTGGGCTCTCGCATGGCCATCATGCTGGGCGGTGCAGCGGCAGGAGCTGCCAAAAAAATCAAACAAAAGCTCATGAAGCTTGCCGCCCACCACTTGAAGGTGCGTGAGGAGGAGTTGATCTATGAAGGAGGCGCCATTCACGTGGCAAGTGATCCAAGCCAATCGCTCTCGTGGGCCGCTTTGATTGAGATCATGCACCGCAAATACCACTTGTTGCCAAGTGGCATGGAGCCCGGCCTGCAAGAGAAGTTCGTCTGGGAGGTGCCCACGGGTGGAGGACTCCCAACGGCTGAGGGACGCATTCAAATGTACCCTTGCCACTCCTTTGAGTCGCATGTGATTTTGGCCAGCATTGATCCTGGCACTTTCAAAGTGCACATCCACCGCTACGTGTGCGGCCACGACTGCGGCGTCATGATTTCTCCAGACGTCGTTCATGGGATGACCTATGGTGGCATTGCGCATGGCTTGGGCGCTGCGCTCATGGAGAAGTTTGCTTATTCTGAGGACGGACAACTCTTGGCAGGCACCTTCATGGACTATTTGTTGCCCTCCGCGCATGAAGTGCCAGAGATCACCATCGTGGACCACTGCACACCCTCTCCTTTGACCGAGTTTGGCCAAAAAGGCTCGGGCGAAGCCGGCTACTTGGGTTCCCCTGCCGCCATGGCTTCTGCCATCAATGATGCTTTGTCCACTGTTGGCGCTCACATTGACCACTTGCCCATGACACCACAAGCCTTGTGGCAAGCGTGTGCAAGCACATCCAAAAGCGCATGATGCAGCGCTTGATGCACCGCTTGCCCCTACCACCACACAAAGCCCAAGGACGTTGAACATGAATCAAGACTTCGAGACGCAAATCATTTGCACACCCAATGTGGATTTGGCCATTCACACTTTGGGAGACCCAAGTGGGCCTGCGGTTTTGATGGCCCACTCGATTTTGAGCTCCAGCATGATGTGGGTGGAGCAAGCCCATTTGCTCGCCGCTTGTGGCTTTCGGGTGATTTGTGCTGACACAAGAGGACACGGCGCATCGAGCGCACCAATGGGCCCCTACACCATGCAAGACTTGGTGAACGATCACATCAGCATCCTAGATGGCTTAGACATTGAGCGCGCTCACTACATTGGGCTCTCTTTGGGCTCCATGAGTGGCTTTGGTTTGGGCGCACAGTTCGGCTCTCGTTTGCTAAGCCTGTTGTTGTGCGATGGACGAGCAGACATGCCAGGCGCGGCTGGCCAGCCTTGGGACGAGCGCATTGAATTGGCTCAAAAAGAAGGCACCCAAGCGCTTGCTGTTCCAACCACACTGAGGTGGTTTGGAGAGGCCTTCACCCAAGCGCACCCAGAGGTGCAAAACGCATTTTGCGACACCATTGCCAACACCTCGGTGCAGGGGTTTTGTGGCTGTGCAAGGGCCATTCAAGGCTTGGATTTCTTGTCCCAAGCTCACACGATCTCGGTGCCCACAACGCTTTTGGTGGGCGCCAACGACGGCCCATTGCCTGAGGCCAACAAAGCCCTGCAAGGCTTGATCCCAGGCGCCAAGCTTGAGGTGATTGCAAACTCAGGCCACCTGCCCAACATCGACAACCCAAGCGCTTTCAATGCAGCCTTGATGCGACACTTTTTTCAAAACCCTCTCTGGAGTCAATCATGAGTGAACACCTGATCATCAAACAAGATGGCCGTCTATTAAGAATTCAATTCAACCGTCCCGAAGACAATGGCGTGTCTGACAGCATGGCAGCCGCACTGAGCAAAGCGATCATGAGCGCTCACGAGACGTCTGACGCAGTGGTGCTCTCAAGCACTGGACCTGATTTCTGCACTGGTCGTGTGCGCGATGCAGCTCACCCCCCATCACCAGAGGCTTATACACGCAGAGCCGAGTACGATTCCATCTTCAACAGCTACAAAGCGCTGAGGGCTTGTCAAGTGCCAGTCATTGGCGTTCTCAAAGGCCGTGTGATGGGTTACGGCACAGCTGTCGCCTCCCTTTGCGACGTCTCCTTTGCCAGCGACCAGGCAACTTTTAACATCCCAGAGATTGCGCACAATGTAATGCCCACCATGGTGATGTCTGCCCTTTATGACCGCATGAACCGCAATGCGATTCTTTGGATGGCTTACTCAGCCGACTTCATCGATGCTCACCGCGCGTTGTCTTTTGGCATCGTGAACCAAGTGGTGGCGCACGAGCAAGTGGACCACGAAGTTGAGCGTTTCTGCGAGTTGCTCCTCTCACGACCAAGGCCTGCGATATTGGGACTCAAAGAATATTTACGCGTGGCCCCAAAAATGGACGAACAAGGTGCGATCGATTACGCAAGAAGCCTGCACTCCATGGTCAACACGGCTGCAGAGATGAAGAAAAAGGCACATTGAGCACAGGTCTTCTTCATTGACCTTGTGCGATGTTCAAAAGGCTCGCACAGGGTTTTCTCTCCCCCTCCCAATAGACTCCCATTTAAAGAGCACCCATCATGGAAATCATCGGCACCAAATTAATCCCATCTCCCAGAGAGTTGGTCTGGAGAGCATTGAATGACCCCGAAATTTTGAAAGCCTGCTTGCCTGGGTGTGAGAGCGTGGACAAACTCTCAGACACCGATTTCAAAGTCACCATCAAAACCGCAATTGGTCCACTTCGGGCACGCTTTCAAGGCTCGCTCAAAATGGAGGACGTCAATGCCCCAGAGTCTTGCGTCATGCAATTTGAAGGTCAAGGCGGAGCGGTTGGCTTTGGCAAAGGCTCCTCCAAAGTCAAATTGGTTCAAACTGCGCAAGGCACTGAGTTGTCTTATGAAGCCAAAGCGCAAGTTGGCGGTAAATTGGCGCAAGTGGGCTCCAGGCTCATTGACAGTGTGGCCAAGAAAATGACCGACGATTTCTTCAAAGCCTTTCAAGAGCAACTCAACCCTGACCCAATCAAAGTCAGTGCCAAAGCCGCAAGCATTGCGAGCGCAAACCCTTTGCACGCTGCACCAGAGGTTGAAAACGCACAGACCCCAAGTGCACAAAGCCAGTCATTACCCGCAACGCAAGCCGCACACCATGCACACAGCACACCCATGGTCCCGGCATGGTGGTTGGCTCCCGCTTGTGTGCTTGGCGCACTCATTGCAATCACCACCGCTCGTTGGATGTATTGATCCATCGCGTTGATGAGCACAAGGGAGCCGACAGAGTTCCCCGCTGAATTTCAAAAATAAAACAAAGGGAGACAAACTTTCATGAACAGCCCCATCCATCGCCGCGACTTTGTGATCCAGTCCTCCATTGGACTTGTCGCGGCCTCAAGTTTTGCCAACACAGCACAGGCACAAAGCCTGGTGACGACGGGCAACAAAGTTGTCAAATTGATGGTTGGCTTTCCACCAGGACAAGCCACAGACATGGTGACTCGGGTGATTGCGGAGAAGATGTCGACTCAACTCTCAGAGAGCATCATCATCGACAACCGTCCTGGACAAGGCGGCTCCCTTGCTTTGGGATTGCTCGCCAAGGCGCCTCCAAACGGCTCTGTGATGATGATGGCGCACATGTCTGCGCTCGAGACCAACCCGCACATTTACAACGCGGTCAATTACGATACTTTGAGAGATTTTGATGCGGTTGGTTTGGTGGGCGATTTGCCTTTTGTGCTGTGCGTGAACCCCAATTTACCCATTCAAAACTTAAAGGATTTGAGCCAAGTCGCCAAAACAGCGCCCGCACCACTCACCAACGCCTCATCAGGAAATGGCACGGTTTCACATTTGGCCATGGAAGAACTCAAAAGAAGATTGGGTCTTGACATCACCCACATCCCCTACAAGGGCAGTGTGGCTGGGCTCTCTGATGTGATTGCTGGCAATGTATCCATGGCGCTTGAGACCGCATCGACGGTGAGGCCACATGTGGAGTCTGGGCGCCTGAGGCCCATCGCCACAGGAAGCGCCAAAAGGTTGGCGGGTCTTTTTGCACAGGTGCCCACCTTCAAAGAGCAAGGGATGTCGGATTTCACAGCAGTGACGTGGCTCATGCTGCTTTTGCCTGCAGGCACCCCAAAAGCGCGCATTCAATTGCTCTACAGCACTCTCATGAGCATCGTCTCCACCCCAGAGATGGAGAGCAAACTCTTGGGTCTTGGCCTGCAACCCAGGTTCAGCACCTCGCCTGAGGAGGCGCAACAATATTTGAAGAGTGAGTTTGCCTACTGGGGAGATGTGGTCAAGAAAAGCCACATCGAAAAAGAATGAAGCATCCAGTTCACGATTTGAACTTCTGCCCTTGACGCCTGCCTTGCTCGCATTGCGCCATTGAATGCGCTTCTTGCCTTAGATTGAACCCAACCTCAAAATGCCTCAGATGAACACCTCAAGACCACTTGTTTTAGCCAGCAACCCTTCAGCCCATGGACCTTGGAAGATTGACAAGGCGCTTGATCAATTGAAATTGAACCGGTCATCTGTTCTGGGACTGTGTAGCACTTTGCTATTGGGTCTTTGCCTTCAAGTGGCCAACGCGCAGACTGGCGCAGATTTGCTCAACGACAAGGCTGATCGGGCTGAACGAGTGGCTCAAAAGGCCAAAGAGGAAGGCGTGCTGAGCATCTACACAGCCTTTAGACCACAAGACATGCCGCTCATCACTGCACCCTTTGAGCGCCAAACCGGCATCAAGGTGAAGTATTGGAGATCGGGCTCAGACAATGTGCTGCAACGCGTGGTGAGGGAGGCCAGCTCAAAACACCAAGAGGTGGACTTGATCATGACACCGGCCAGTGAGATGTACGCGCTTTATAAAGAGCATTTGTTGCAACCGGTTTACTCCCCCTACTTCAAAGACATGATCGCCACGGCTTTGCCCGACCACCACCAGTGGAGCTCCTTTGTGTTCAATGTCATGGTTCAAAGCTACAACACCAACTTGATCAAGGTTGAGAATTTACCCAAGCAATGGTCCGATTTGTCTGATCCCAGGTGGAAGGGCAATTTGGGCATCGAGACCAAGGCCGAAGAATGGTTCTCCAAAGTGGTGACCACCATGGGCGAGGAAAAAGGCATCAGCACCTTCAAAGACATTGTGAGCAAAAACGGCATCTCCACTCGTTTGGGCGTTTCTTTGCTGCACAACTTGGTGGTCGCTGGCGAAGTTCCCATGGGGCTTACGGTCTACATTGATTTACCTGAAAAGGACAAAAAAGCAGGCAAACCCGTCGATTGGTTTGCGCTGGATCCAGTGGTCGCACAAGGTTTTAACATGGGGGTGTATAAAAATGCCCAACACCCTTATGCCGCACTGCTCTTTTACGACTACTTGCTCTCGGCTGAGACCCAAAAGTTGCTGGCACAGCTGAACTACTACACGATCAGCACCAAGGTGCCCAACAATTATCCCAATCTCAAGATCAATGTGGTGGACCCCGTCTTCATCATCGACAACTATGCCAAGTGGACCCGCCTTTACGAACAAACGGTGACCAAAGTGCCCAAGTGATCCAAGCCAACCAAAAGACCCCGCTTGAAACACCAATTCAATTTTAAAAACTCAGGACCCTCCTCATGAAAAAAACACCCACTTCAAAGGCCACTGCAAAAACCAAAAAAGTGAACGCCAAAACATCAAGTCAACCTTCCTCCACCAACGCGCGCTCTTATGCAGACTTGCACGAGCACTTGAAGGCTTTGGATGAGGCGGGTCTCTTGGTCACCATTGATCGAAAGATCAACAAAGACACAGAAATGCATCCCTTGGTGAGGTGGCAATTCAGGGGCGGCATCACCGAGCCCAATCGCAAGGCCTTCTTGTTCACCAACGTGACCGACTCCAAAGGTCACCAATATGACATCCCAGTCGTGGTGGGTGCTTTGGCAGCGAATCGCGAGATCTACAGCATTGGCATGAACTGCAAAATCGAAGACATTGGCAAGACTTGGAACCATGCCATCTCTCATCCCATCAAACCCAATTTGGTCAAAGAAGCTCCCTGCCAAGAGATTGTCTACATGGGCAAAGATCTTTTAAAGCCGGGTCAAGGCTTGGATGGCATTCCTGTTCCCATCTCCTCTCCTGGCTGGGACAACGCACCTTACACCACGCTCTCGCAATACATCACCAAAGATCCCGAAACTGGGATACAAAACATGGGCGTGTACCGTGGCCAGGTGAAGTCACCCACACGCTTGGGGATGAATCCATCACTGGAGAACCAACCTGGCATTTACACGCACTGGGAAAAAGCCAAGGCCAAAGGCCAAAAACTGCCCGCAGCAGTGATTTTGGGCTGCCCACCCAGTGTGGCCTTCACATCGGTGCAAAAACTCTCCGAAGACACCGATGAGTTGGATGTGGCTGGTGGCTTGGTGGGCGAACCCATCAATGTGGTGAAGTGCAAAACGGTCGATCTCATGGTGCCAGCGGAGGCGGAGATCGTGATTGAAGGCTTCATCTCGACAGAGTGGCTTGAACCCGAAGCACCCTTTGGCGAGTCCCATGGACACGTGAACTTGCAAGAGTTCAATGCCTACATGGAGGTCACGGCCATCACGCGGCGCAAAAAAGCAATTCTGACCTCCATCATCTCTCAGGTCACTCCATCAGAGTCGAGCTTGATCAAGCGCGTTGCCCTTGAGCCTGTTTTCACCAACCACTTGAAGCGCAACTTGGGCATCAAGGGTGTGCTGCGCGTGTCCATGCATGAACCGCTCACCAATTTGCGCAAAGTCATTGCCGTGGTCGTCGATCGAAAAACTCCGCCCACTGAGGTTTGGAGAGCGCTCTACGGGGCGTCTTCTTTGTTGCGCTCGGGCGGTAAATTTGTCATTGCAATCAACGATGACATTGATCCAGACAATGCAGACGCACTGCTTTGGGCCATGAGCTACAGGGCCAACTTTGCACTCGACATGCAAGTGCTGCACCACCGCGATCCAGGACACGGGCCCAGAAGCCCAAGGAACCACGGAGAGGATGCTGCCCTATTGATCGATGCAACCCTCAAGGACAACTTCCCACCGATTGCGCTCCCCAAGCGCGAATACATGGAGCATGCCAAGGCGATATGGCAAGAGCTCAAACTGCCTGAATTGAAACCCGAGGCGCCTTGGTTTGGATACTCACTTGGCGACTGGAGCGATCGCAATGAGCTCATGGCCAAACGAGCAGTCAAGAGCGATTACTTCATCACTGGCGCTGAAATCGCCAAACAAAGAAGACGCGATGTGGCCATGAACACAGAGATCAAACACCACATCGAGGAAAGCTTTGAAGAGGGACTCAAGGCTCAAGCCTCAACCCATCGATCAGCCAAGAGTGCACAAAAAAGCAAGTCAGGTGCAAAGGGGGTTGCGTCCAAAGCCGCCAAAAAAGTCAAACGTTAAAGACTCAAAGGACCTGCTGCAGCTCAGGCCTTGTGGGACGACTTGCACCGCTCATGAATCCAAGCTCTAAACCTCTTGAAGGACTTGAGACAAATTGCTCAAGCCTCAAGAGGTTTTTTAATTCGGCTTGCTGTTCACCTAAACTTCACTTCAAGTCATTGAGCAGCGGAATGGTTTTGGGGTCGGGTGAGGCTGGAATGGATTGGAGAAAAGCGTATATATCGCCCAAGTCCTCCTCCGACAACACTTTGGTGGTGTAGGGCGGCATTGGGCCGTTGGAGTTGCGAATGAAAGCGGATATGTAGGCGAGTGGCTTGGGGTTGGGTGCAAGCTTCAAACCAGCTGAGCCGCCTTGCCCCCAAGTGCCGTGACATTGCCAGCAACCATTTTTCATGAAATTTTCACGCCCTTTTTCCGCAGAAGCTGCTAGCGCATTTTGAGTCGAGAAAAGGAGCAAGATGCTTGCGCTCAGACAAGCAACATATGAACGAATTGCAGGCTTTTTGTTTCGCAACAAAGCTTTGCTTGGGCTGATCGATCGATTGAGTATCAACATGATGGGTTGTCCTTTTTTTTCCAATGGGTTGAATCAGCGCGGTTGAGTCCACACGTTGAGCAACGCGGGATGACCGGATTTCACCACTTCAACCGCTTCCTTCAACGCTGGCCCCAGGTCCTCTGGACGGGTGATGGGGCCCTTGGCCCACCAACCCATGGATTTGGCCAACTCGTGGTACTGGATATCTGGGTTTTGGATGCTGGTTCCAATGGGGCCCATGTCTTGCCCCAAGTTCACACGGCGATTTCTAAAATCCGCCATGCGTTGTACGTGCATCAACTCTTGGTGCCAACCTCTGTTGTTGTGCATGACCGATAACAAGGGGATCTTGTGATGTGCTGCCGTCCAAAGCACACCCGGCGCGTACATCAAGTCCCCATCGGATTGAATGCTCACAGAAAAACGTCCCAAATCGCGATTGGCCAGTGCCGCACCCACAGATGCAGGAGCACCATAACCGACACCAAAACCTCCAGAGCGACCAATCCAATGGTGTGCTTTCTCCATGGGCCACAAACGATTGGGCCAATTGCTCACATTGCCCTCAGATGCCACCAGTGACCAGTCCAGGTGTTTGATGGCGTTGAAGGTTTCCATGACCAAGCGTGCGGTGCTGATGGGGCTTGCATTCCAAGCGACAGCGGCTGCGGCCTGTGTTTTGGCAAAATCAGCGGCAAAGGCCTTCTTGGCACGCTCTGCCCTTTTTGCAATGACATCCTTTTTATCTGGTGTGAGTGCTTGGCGCACAGCCTCAATGAGGGCGGGCAAGGTGGCCTCTGCGTCAGCAGGCATTTGAACGTCAATGACTTGAAACTTTTGAAAATCTTGATAGTTCGCTTTGGTGATCAAGTCTGCCGAATTGATGCTGATCAACTTGGCTTGGGGTTGCAGTTTAGAGCTTTGAGTGCCCACCCCTTCGTATTCGCCGTTATCGGTGTAGGTGTTCACCGTTCCCCAAAAATCAGACAACTCCAGCCCCAAAATAACATCGGCTTGTCCAACCGCTTGCGCTGAGGTGCTCAGGTAATGGGTTCTTGGAAAATTCATGCGACTGCCTTGGTCAACCACTTGAACTTGCAGCAATTCGGCCAATTGAATCAAGAGCTCAATGCCCTTGGGCGTTCTGGCACATCGGTCAGCGATGATCAATGGATTTTGCGCTTGTACGAGCAAGCGAGCTGCCTCACGCACCGCACCACTGTCGCCTTGTGGGGGTGAGCTTGGAATGTAGCGTGGGATGGATGGAAGGACTCCTCCCTTTTTATGCACGGGCTCTTGCTGCAGCCCCAAGTCAAGAGAAATGGCCACGGGCCCATAAGGAGGTGTCATTGCGACCTTGTAGGCCCTGACAAATGAATTGGCAAAATGTTGCAATGAAACTGGAGCATCGTCCCACTTGGTGTAATCGCGAACGATGGCATTGATGTCTTGCGCAGCATGGTAGGTGGGCACCATCGGAGGGCGGTAGGCCGAGTCGGTGTCATTGCCTCCAACGATGATGACAGGAACTCGGTCACACCAAGCGTTGTAGATGCCCATGGTGGCGTGCATCAATCCAACCGTGCCATGGCAAATGGTCATGAGGGGTTTGCCTGCAATCTTGAAGTAGCCATGAGCCATGGCGACACCTGACTCCTCGTGCATGCAGCTGATGTATTCTGGTGCTGTGTTTTGTCCATAGTCAATCAAAGACTCGTGTATCGCTCTGAAACTAGATGCACAGTTGGTCGGTGTGTATTTGATATCCAAGGTCTTGATCACATCGACCATGAAGTCTGAGCCGGCAACACCCCCAACACGCCCCATATCGGGCACTTCACCCGACTCATTGGCGATCCCTCTAAGTGATGGGGGTAAAGCAGAGGGCTTTTTGGCGTCTTGCGTGCTATCCGCTGCAGCTGCAGCCGCTCCCGTTGTGGCTGCGACCACACCCGCAGCTGATCCAGCAACCACATTTCCCAAAAACTGACGTCTGGCAAAAGTGGGCGCCGAATTTGGAGTCGAAGGGGTAGCTTGTTTGGGCTCGTCTTTCATGTCAATCCTTCATAGACTTATTTGTTGGCTCGCTTTCAAGCACCTGCGTTTGTATGCAAACTCAATGGTGTTTATATGTGAGCATTGATTTTTTCAACGCTAACCATACTGTTTTTACAAAGCCTGAGCAAGAGAAGGTTCACCTATGAGGGAGACCTGTGGTTGAGAGTTCTTGCATGATGAACAAACCAAAAAACCAAACGAAAAAAGCTTTGCATGTGAACATTGAGTTGCAGCATTAAGCGTTAACCCTGACCGCTCTTCATTGCAAATTGTTGTTCAATAGGGGCTCACATTTGAGCGTTGAAGGATTCCATTCGAGTCCAAGCATGTGAAGTTTTGCACAATCAATTTTGGTTCTGATTCAAAGAATTTGATTGTGTTGAATGCATGCTCTTTCTTCAACCTTCAAAATCACATTCATCGAGTCCATGATCTTTTATCCAAACTCACGACATCTTGGCCGCATCGGCATTCAATTGACCTTGGCCAGTTTGATTGCGCTGACTTGCCCATTGAGCAACGCTCAAACCAATTCACCTCCCTACCCCTCACACCCAATTCAAGTCATTGCCCCTTCGACTGCAGGCGGCGGCTTTGACTTGGTGGCTCGAGTCCTTGGGAACAAACTCTCAGAGCAAATGGGGCAGCAATTCATTGTTGAAAATCGCCCCGGCAGCGGCACATTGGTGGGCACCCAAAGCGCTGCAAAAGCACCAGCTGATGGCTACCATCTTTTGGTTGGGGGCTTGTCAAATTTGGCCTTGAACATGGGGCTTTACAAGCAAACCGGTTATGACCCACTCAATGATTTCATTCCATTGAAGCTGGTGGTGAGTCACTCCTACACACTCATTGGCACCAAGGAGCTGCCTGCCAATAATTTAAGGGAGCTCATCGCATTTGCTAAAGCCAACCCTGGAAAGCTTGCCATAGGGTCAAGTGGCCCCGGGAGTGGTCAGTTCATTTTGGGCACCTTACTCAAAAGTCTAGGCGCCGTGGACATCCTGCTTGTACCCTACAAAGGTGCTCAACCTGTTTACATGGATTTGATCGCAGGTCGAGTCGATCTTTTCTTTGACAATTCAACCACCACACGCCCATATTTGGAAGCTGGACAGGTCAAGGGCTTGGCTGTTTCTTCAAAATTAAGAGCAACAGATGCGCCAAGCATTCCCACCCTCAAAGAAACTGGCACGATGGATTTGGAGATGGAGACTTGGTTTGGGTTATTCACGCCTGCCAAAACACCCGCACCTATCGTGGAAAGGCTCAGATCAGAAATCGACAAAGCCATGCAAAACGCCGATGTCAAATCAAGACTTCAGCAAGGCAGTGGGCGCATTTTGCAACTCTCACCCCAAGAAACTGATGCATTTTTGAAATCCGAAGTCTCCAAATGGACTCGAGTACTCAAGCAAGCGGGCATTGAGCCTGAATGACCCTTTCAATGAAGAGCAAAAATTAAAATGAACCTTCCCAGCGATATTTTTCTTGAAAAACTGGCCATTCACGATGTGGTTCAAAGTTGGGCCTTGTACCGTGACACGGGTGACTGGGCAGGTCTCAAAAGCACGGTACATCCAGATGCACACATGACAGCCACTTGGTTCGATGGGAGTTTCACTGACTTTATTTTGGCGGTTCAGGACTCGTGGAGAAAAGGCTCGAGCAGTCAGCACTTTTTGGGTGGAACGGTGAGCACCATTCATGGACACAAAGCCATTGCACAAACTCGCATGTCCATCATGGTGCGCGGACAACTTCAAGGCTTGGATGTGGACATCACTTGCACGGGCCGTTTCTACGACCGTGTTGAAAAACGGGATGGACACTGGAGAATTCTCAAGCGAAATGTCATCTATGAAAAAGATCGCATGGATTTGGTCGATCCAGGTGCGACTTTAAAGCTAGACACGTTGCGATTGAATCAATTCCCCGAGGGCTACCAGCATTTGGCTTACCTTCAAAGTTCGCACGGGGCAAACGTGAGCACTGAGTTGGCCACTTCGCGCGGAGCAGCCCTTGAAAAATTGATCCAAGAGGGTCAATCGTGGCTGAATTCGTGAATCCAAGACAAGCTCACCCATTTGGCAAAACAATCCCTTTAAGTTACCTCCATCAACCCTCACCCTTAGGAGACAGAGCACCATGAAACCCTACCGTTGCAGCTGCGATCAATCTGGAATTTTGCTCAATCCAGGAGCCTCTGACCCATGCATGAGCCCCAACGCAAGTCGACGCGGGTTTTTAACCGGCTTGGGCTCTGTTGGAGCACTGGCTTCACTCGCCAGTGTAGGCACAGGCCTTCTTGCAACGCCAGGAGCATCATCGAGCGCTTTGGCTCAAAGCACACCGGTCAAGCCACACCGCATTGACATTCACCACCACATCTGTCCTCCCAATTATTTGGCAGAGTTGAAAAAATTCGACGGCTCGGGAGCTCCCCCTTGGTCTCCCCAAAAGTCCATTGAAGAAATGGACATGAATGGTATTGCAACCTCAGTGGTTGCTTTGATGCAGCCCGGAGCATTCTTCAACAACAAAGATTTGGATCGACGATTGGCCAGGGAAGCCAATGAGTACGCAGCTCAAATGTCCAGAGACTATCCAGGCCGCTTTGGCTCCTTTGCCACATTGCCGCTCATGGACACAGAGGGCAGTCTCAAAGAAATTGAGTATGCGATGGACACCTTGAAAGCCGATGGCATTGGCCTGATGACGAGCTATGGCGATAAATATTTGGGCGACAAGCGGTTTTGGCCGATTTGGGAGGAACTCAATAAACGACGTGCAACCATATACGTTCACCCACTCTTGGCGGCTTGCTGTAAAAATCCATTTGCCGAGTGGCTCCCACCCGCTGCCATTGAGTTTGCCACCGACACAACTCGCACGATTGCCAGCATGGTGTTTGGTGGTGCATCAAATAAATATCCCAATATCAATTGGATTTGGTCACACAGTGGAGGCACAATGCCGTTCCTTTGGAGTCGCTTTACGAGGCAAGAGTTTGACATGAAAGACGAAGCCAAAAAGGTCATGCCCAATGGGGTCTTGGCAGAAGTTCAGCACTTCTACTACGACACCGCTCAAGGACATCACGAGGGTGCGATTGCCGCATTGAGGGCCTTGATTCCGACTTCACACATTCTCTTTGGCAGCGATTTCCCCTACCGCAGAGCCTCTGATGTGCGCGAGGGTTTGGCTGCAAGAAACTTCACGCCAGCCGAGAGAATGGCCATTGACCGTGAAAACGCCCTGCGCATCATGCCAAATCTGAAAACCATCTAAAACGGTTTTTTTCCAAACCAGGGTTTGAAAAAATTCTGTCAAAATGAAGTCCACATCGAGCCTGTTCTTGTGTTTGATGTGGATTTTTCAATTGACCACTTCTAGCGATGAATTTCAACCCTGATGCGATGTTCAGATTATTGCGATGCGTCTTATTGCTTGGACCATCGATTTCTGGGTATTCACAAGTTTTAACTGCAGGCAGCGACAATCTCCCAATCGAAGCAGCAAGGCCGTCCCTGAGCATCGCATGGCCCTCACCAAGAGAGTTGCACGCCTCAAGCCCAAAAAAGGCTCAAGAAAGCCCGGCCATTAAAAGCGATGGCAAATGCATTGAGCATGCAGCCTCATTTCACGGCGTTAATCCATCTATCTTGCAAGCCATTTTGATGGTTGAGTCAAACATGAACCCCTTGGCCATCAATCAAAACAAGAATGGCACGATCGATGTGGGCTTGGGTGGTTTGAACTCAAGTCACTTCACTGAACTGGCAAAATTTGGCATAGCGCCTGAGCATTTGCTCAATGACTGTGTGGCCACATATGTCACAGCCTGGCAACTTAAAAAAGGGATCAATCAGTTTGGCAACACTTGGTTTGGGGTTGCCGCCTACCACTCCACCACACCCTATTACAACAGCAGATATCAAGTGCTTTTATACAACCAACTGGTGGCAGATAAGGTTCTAACTGGTCCAAAACGCCTGGTGCCTTCACTTCAGCCGTGAATCAAGCTGCGGCATTCAATGAACTCATTGAAATGGATTCACTTGAAGTGACACCACCAAGTCTAAGGCTCAAGGCTGGTGCTCGATCGATTCACAAGAGATGCACAATCTGGCTTCTGGCATGGCAATCAAGCGCTCGAGTGCAATCAACTTATGACAAGTCAAGCATAGCCCATAGGTGTTGGATTGGATTCTTAGCAGGGCCAATTCAACTTGGTTTAACTTTTCAATCTCAATTTCACTGAGCTGAAAATCCAAATCTTTGTCTGTAATGAGTTGTGCATGACTTGAATCTGAGCGGTTGTAGTGATCATAGGCGGCCTGCACGCGATCGAGTTCTCCACCTCTACTGATCACCAGTCGAGATCTCAATTCATGCAGGCTGGATTCAAGTTTGAATTTCTGATTTTGAAGTTGCTCGGGACTCATTTTGCGCCTCCTATAGACTGACCGATTGAACTGATCCAATGCGTTTCATGGACAAGCTTGAGTTTAGGGCCTGCGCAATCAAGAGTATTGATGTATGTCAGGAAAACTCATGCATCGCGTCTTTGCCGTCAAGAAATAAATCCTCACCTAAAAAAAAACGCCTAGACTCAAATGAGACTAGGCGCGAGTGGAGAAAATTGAATCAAATTTAGAGTCTGAGGATGAGCATTTTCAAATACTCACCAATGCGCTCATTTTTGACACTCAAGTAATTGAAGGCAAACAATCCCACCAATGCAATGGAAATGCCCAGTGCCGTGGCATAAAGTGCAGTACCAATGCCTGCACTCACACCCGCGGGATCAGACATACCAGACTTTGACAAGGCCAAGAAGGTGTCAACGATGCCAAAAATCGTTCCAAGCAACCCCATCAATGGAGCTGCAGTCACGATCGTATCGAGTATCCACAGTCTTGAGCCAAGCTCGTCTTTTGCATGAATGAATGCTGCATCGGCGTGATCTTGCATCACGGCAGGAGGCAAGCTCTTGACTTTATCGGAGATGATTTTTTGCACCATTTCAGAAACAACATCATCACCCAAAAGAGATTTGATGTCTGTCGTTTGCGAGTCGATGTTGGCCACCAAGGACTTGGCACGACGCAAATTCATTCCCGAAAATATAGTTCGCTCAATGCTCACTACAGCTGCAATGATGGCCGATATGATCATCAAACCAAAGGAAGCTTGGTGCAAAAATTCAGTCATGGCGATCAGAAGTCAGATGTGAAGGAAACGCTCACAAACCTTGGTGCACCAACGTAGTAAGTTGGGATACCGCCGCCAGTTGCACTGGTGTTGACTGTGGTTGTGATGCTTGATCCGCTTCCAGAATTGGCCAACAAATACTTGGCATTGAAGATGTTAGACATGTTCAAGCGCACTGTTGGCTCTTTGAGGAAGGTGCCTGAGGGGAAACGGTATCCTGCGTTGAAGTCAAAAACTGTGTAAGCATCCAAATACTCATCGTTGACGAGTGTTGTGTAACGCTTGCCAGTGTATTTGCCGTTCAAAGCAGCCATGTAAGGTCCGCTGGCGTACTGCACTGAAGCAGAGTACATCCACAAAGGTGTGTCAGGGAATGTCGCACCTGAGGTTGGCAAAGTGCTTGTTGCTGTTGCGGGGTAGTTGTTAAGGATCGTGCTTTGTGTGTAAGTTGCTGAACCAAACAAACTCCAACCTTTCACGGGTTTTGTACCCAACTGCAACTCCACACCCTTCATGCGTGAGTCACCCACGTTGTAATCGGTAGTGGTTGCTGTGGTTGGGTTGTAACCAGATGCAATGCGATTTTTGAATTCAACATCAAACAAGGCCACTGAACCCTTCACGCTATCGTTGTTGAAGCGCATGCCACCTTCATACGTGGTGGAGGTCTCAGCTTGAATCGCAGTGTTTGGATTCAATGTGAAGCCAGTCAATGCTCCGTTGACAATCGTTCCACCGGTTACCCAACCTGACAACACGAAGTTGCTGGGAGTTCTTTGGTTTTGAGAAACGTTACCATAAGCTTGCAACTCTTCGTTGAATTTGTAGCGCGCACCAATCGATGCCAAAGGTTTGGCATAAGTGGCAGATGCTGTGTAATTGGCTCCCAAGCCTGAACCACTTGATGCGTAGTTCGTGAAATCACGCTTCAACGATGTGTAGCGGATGCCAGCATTCACATCAAGCTGACCCATGGTGATGGTGTCTTGCAAGAATGCTGAGTAGGCTACGTTTTGAGTCAAGTAATTGCGGCCTTCGTACAAAGAGCCGTTGTTGTAAGTGATCAAACCCGTTGCAAGCCACAAGTCACCAATGCCACCGGCGTTGGTGACTGTGGTTGCTGGTTGTGTTTGACGGTGATTGGCTTGCTCGAGCCACAATCCAGCCATGATCTTTTGGTTGTCAAGGTTGTAATTGGCTTTGAATGTAACGCCAGGACGCTTGGTCTCGGTGACAGAGCCCTTGTAAACGCCGACCACAGTTCCGTTGTTGCCGTTGGTGGTGAAGTTACTGATGCCACCGGCAAATCCGGTTGTACCTTCTGTCAATGTGTTTTGCTCAGTTCCACCTGTACCGTAGCCATACCAGTAGTAAGGCTCAGCACTCAATGTCAAGACATCATCAATGCGACTTTGGAGTCTAGATGTGAACAAGTAATTCTGAAACGGATTGAGTGAGTAGCCAGCATAAGCCGTTTGTGCACGAACGCCTGTAGCAGTGGCGCTGCTTGTTCCAAAGGAATTGGTTCCACTCTCAGATCCGCTGGTCAAGTGCTGGGGCACATTGGGAGAAAAGTCCAAGTTTGGATTTTGTGCAAACTCAGCCTTTGTCAATGTCAAATAGTTGTTGTTCAACTGATAGTTGTACAAGAGGTTGGTGTTCAAGGAAGTGTCATCGGTCAACTTCCAATCAAAACCTGTGTCCACGTGATCCTTGTTGGCTTGACCAGGACCCTTGAACTTGTTCACTGAAGCGTTTGAGTAGGAAGCGTAGGCCTTAAAGGGATGCTCTGTTCCGATCAAGCCTGTATCGACTCTCATGTATCCGCGCTTGAATGACAAGTCACCCAAGGACAAAGACACTTTACCGCCAAACTTGTCTTTGGGTGAGCAGCTCACCATACCCACGTTACCACCTGAGGCACCAACGTGAGGAGCTTCTGTGTCGACAGAGCCTTGTGTGATGGAGATTTCACACAAATTTTCGACATCGGCGTATTCTTGGGGGTAAACAGCAAAGTTACCTGAATCGTTCACAGGAGCGCCATTGATTGTGAAGCCCATCTCGTCGCTGTTGAAACCACGAACACGCAGGTTGCCACCAAAGAGACCCGTTGCGTCGTAGCTGTAAGCGTTAACGCCAGGCTCCAAATTCAAGAGCTGAAAAGGGTTGGCCGTTGGCCTTTCTTTGTCAATGGCGGCTTTGGTCACGGTGCTTTTATTTTTAACACCATCTTCATCGATCAAAAGGCCATTGCCCAATGAGTCACCCTCGCCAGAGATTTTGACAGTTCCGACGTTGGTTGCAGAAGATTGAGCTTGGACTGACGTCAAGTAGCCCATTCCCAACAAAGCAACGCTCAACAGCGATAACTTAAACACTTGCTTAGACTTCTTCATGAAAACTCCTAATAAACAAAAACAAAAACAAAAACAAAATCAACGAAAACAAACAGGATCAATGAGCATGGGTGTCTCAAGGATCGATCGAATACTCCATGTTCACCCTGAACTCATGGGTACTTTCACCAGCAAAGGCTTGCTCGGGAAAAGCAGGTAGAGAACCTGCTTTGATGGTCTTGATGGCCTCCCCATCCAATAAATTGGAGTGAGAAGTAGAGACAACTCGAATCTCCTGCAATTGACCGCTTCTGGAAATCACCAAAGACAAACCAACGCTGCCTTGTGGATGGGTCAGTCTCGCCTCACGAGAGCTGGGGTATTTCTTGATTTTTTCCAAATACGCTTTGAGCTCAGCAACATAGGTATTTTCAACAGAGGGTTGACTCTTGACCGGGGGTGTAACCGGAGTTGGGGTTGCAGCGACCGGCACAGGAGGCGCAACGGGCACACTGGGGTGAAACTCTTGGACCTTGGCAGGAGCTGGAGTGTCCACAGGATCTGGATTCTTGCTCAAGGGTGTTGCCACTGGCAGCGGCTTGACCATGGGCTGCTCTTGAGTGATTTTCTTGGGCTGCTCAACAGGCGGCTTGACCTCAGGCGGAAGATCCAAGAATGCGGTCATTTCGTTTTCGTCAGGACGAACCGATGGGATGGAGGCAAAATTGATGAGCAGCAACACCAAAATGGCAAAAGACAGAGCACTTCCAACTGAAATTGGCTCTCGCTTTTGATAGGTCCAATTGAGAACGGCCTCCATCGTGTTATTTCTTCTTCGATGCTATGGTCATTGAATCAATACCGTTGGACTTGAGCAAATCCATCACATCAACCAATTGCTGCAACTTGGATTCCTGGTCTCCATTGATGATGACGACCAAATTCTTCTTGACGTCACCACCATTCGCTGAGGCTTCATCCCTTAATTTGATTAAACTTGGCTGCATGGACTCAAGGGACCGGAACTCAACCCCATCCAACAAAAACTCACCTTGAGCAGATATCCCCAGGATCACTCTCTTGGGAGGATGGTCCTCACGAGCTTGCGAGGATTGGGGCAACTTCATTTTGAGACCCAAAGCGGGTATCACATTAATACTAATTAGTACAAAAAAGACCAGCAAGAACATCATCACGTCAATCATGGGGATGATTTCAATCCGTGTTCTTTTTCTGGGCTGATTAGGGAATCTACGCATGCCGAAAGTTTAATCATCGATTGTGACAAAACCATGACTCATGTGACTCTGACCTTGGCGCTGTCCACTGAGAAAATGCAGCGCAGAAGTGAACTTGTTATTGTCCACAGGGTCTACAGATGTCACAACGATGTCATTTAACAATGTTCTAGTCGTAACAATTCACTACGTTTGACTTCTTGAGCTCAGGATTCTTTTACTTATTGCTGACACAATTCATCACGAGCACGGCTGACAACGCTTTGTTACTGGTTGGAATTGCAATGCTCATGGAACAGTCCTCTGAACCGTGGTGGATTCCAATACTAAAAGCCATCTTCACACTGTCTTTCATCGTTTTTGCGCCCTTCGTTGGCATTTGGTCAGACTTGAGGCCTAAAAGACTGGTGATGCAATGGGCAAGTTTATTGAAAATCATCAGCTGCCTTGGTCTCTTGCTCTCAGCTCCACTCACAAGTTGCTTGGCGCTCGCAGGATTTGCGGCAGCGCTTTATTCACCAGCAAAATATGGTTTGGTCACTGAAATCGTGCCCGTCAACGAATTGGTCAAAGCCAACGCCTGGCTAGAGGTGAGTACCATTTTGGCATCCGTTTTCGGGATCATTTTGGGCGGCATTTTGGTCAATTCCAATGTTCAAAATTCAACGCTGGCATTGTGGTTCAAAGAAAATTTGCCCTTTTCGAGTACTCACATTTCTGTTCTTGCTTTGCTCACCGCCTATTTACTGGCAATCACACTGACGCTCAAAATACCGCACACCAAAGCTGCCCTTGAATTCAAGCAAAATAATCTATTGCTTACGTTGACAACGTTTGCAAACAGCTGCATGAAGCTTTGGCGAGACCCTGAGGGAAGGGTTTCGTTATCTGTCACCACTTTGTTTTGGGGTTGTGGTGCCACCTTGCAATTGTTGATTTTGGCTTGGTCCCAAGAACACTTGCAACTCACACTCAGTCAAGCCACTTACATACAAGTGTCGGGTGCGTTGGGCATGATATTGGGTGCTTTTTTAGCCTCTAAGTTGATAAAAATTGAACAAGCACGCAAGCTATTGCGATTGGGACTCTTGATGGGCATCTTGATTGCTGCACTTGATTTTTCAACTTCAATGATCAGCACCATTTGCTTGATGGTGGCTGTTGGAGTTTTGACTGGCCTCTTTTTGGTTCCCATGAACGCCCTACTGCAACACAGAGGCAAAGTGATTCTGAGTACCGGCGAATCCATCGCAGTTCAAAATTTTTGTGAAAACACCAGCATCGTGATTTTGACCAGCCTCTACAGTGCTTTCATCGGACTCAATGTCACCAATAGCACCTTGCTGATCCTGTTTGGCGTTTTCATCACCGTTTTGATGGGCTTGATCATCAAATTGAACACAGCCACAACAAACTTTCATACCAACGCATCTCAAAGAGAAAGGTAGTTTTTAAAATGAAAATATTGATTGTCACTGATGCTTGGGAGCCGCAGGTCAATGGAGTTGTGCGAACGCTTAAGATGACCAAACGCGAGCTTGAAAAAATGGGACACGAAGTCTTTTTCTTAACCCCATTGGAGTTTCGCTCCATACCCTGCCCCACCTATCCTGAAATCGCTTTGGCGCTTTGCACTCCGTCACAAGTCAAAAAGAAAATTGATGCGATCAATCCAGACTGTTTGCACATCGCAACGGAGGGGCCTTTGGGTTGGATGAGCCGAAACATTGCGATGAAAAACAACTGGGCGTTCACTACTGCTTATCACAGTCGATTTCCAGAATACGTTCACGCACGTTTTAAAATCCCAACGAAATGGACCTATTCTTTATTTAGAAAGTTTCACAACGCTGGACGTGCAACGCTCACACCTACTCCAGCCATCGTCAATGATTTGGCCAGCAAAGGTTTTTTAAATCCAAGACTTTGGACCCGAGGTGTGGACAAAGACACTTTCAAACCAGTCGGTCCAAGAGAAGAAAAGTCAAACGATGGAAAACCTATTTTTTTGCATGTAGGTCGTTTGGCTGTAGAAAAAAATGTGGACGCTTTTTTACAACTCGACTTGCCAGGAGAGAAGTGGGTGGCTGGAGATGGTCCTGAGCGAGCTCGGTTGGAACAAACTTACCCCGGTGTCAAATGGTTCGGTGTTCTTGACGGGCCCTCACTTGCAAGACTGTACCGAAGTGCAGATGTGTTTGTTTTCCCGAGTAAAACAGACACCTTTGGCTTGGTCATGCTCGAGAGCATGTCTTGCGGAACACCCGTAGCGGGCTTTCCCGTTGAAGGTCCCATTGACGTGGTCAAGCACAACTACTCGGGGTTTTTGCACGAAGATTTGCGCGTGGCTTGCATTGAGGCTTTGGCAATCAAAGGAGAAAACGTGATTGATCATGCAAACTTATTTTCATGGACCACTGCCAGCGAACAATTTTTAAGTGCACTTCGCCCTATGCGAGGATAAGTACAAGGATCGATCCTCGAGATCAAAAACTGAAGTAAAGCGCAGTTTCAAACTCTAGGACTCAATTCCTATGGGTTTGAGCTACTGCTGAATGGCATCAAATGCCAATTGATTCAGGCGACCAACCCCATGGTATTCAATACCCAGCCCAACCAGATCTTCGGGTTCAAAGAGATTACGGCCATCAAATATTGCTGGCGTTCTTAACTCAGATTTGATCAAAGCAAAATCTGGACTTCTGAAGGCTTTCCACTCGGTCACGATCAGCAAAGCGTCTGCGCCAATCAGTGCTTTGTACTCATGATCAGTGAACACCACTTTGTCCAATATTTCTGGCTCCTGGGACCACTCTCTTTTGACTTCAAGTTTCGCAGCTTCCGTTGCAACCGGGTCAAACACTTGAACTGTGGCACCCAGTTGAATCAACTCCTTCATGATCACCAAACTTGGTGCTTCTCTCATGTCGTCTGTGTTGGGCTTGAATGCAAGACCCCAAACCGCAAAAACCATTCCGGTTAAATTTTCACCAAAACGAGTCAAGACTTTTTTGACCAATAAATGCTTTTGCCTTTCATTGACGCTTTCCACCGCGTTCAAGACGTGGAGATGCATCGCATTGATTTGAGCGGTTTGCTGCAGTGCTTTGATGTCTTTGGGAAAACACGATCCACCGTAGCCTGTACCTGCATACAAAAAACTGTATCCAATTCTTGGGTCTGAGCCCATGCCCTGCCTAACCGATTCGATGTCCACACCAATTTTCTCAGCCAAATTGGCCAATTCATTCATGAATGAAATTCGCGTTGCAAGCATCGCGTTGGAAGCGTATTTGGTGAATTCAGAAGACCGCACGCTCATGATCAAAGTGCGCTCATGGTGTCGATTGAAAGGCGCGTAGAGTTGACGCATCAAATCTCTTGCACGAAGACCTTGAGGACTTTGCGGAATTCCCAAAATGATTCGATCTGGGCGCATGAAGTCCTCAACCGCAGAGCCCTCCTTTAAGAACTCAGGGTTGGAGATCACACAAAATTCGGGTCTGGCCTCATGCTGCAATTCACCCACGGGCTTGAACCAACCTCTTTTGGCAAGCTCACGCTCAATCACACCGTGTACCGCATCTGCCGTTCCAACGGGAACGGTTGACTTGTTGACGACCACTTTGTCCGTTCTCATCCACAAACCAATGTTTCTGGCCACCTCTAAGACTTGAGAGGTATCGGCTTGACCACTTTCACCCGGTGGGGTTCCTACAGCTATGAATAAGATTTCACCATGGTGAATGGAGGCTTCGATGTTGGAAGAAAAATGCAATCTTCCAGCCAACCTGTTTTTATCAATGAGTGAATCCAGACCAGACTCATATATGGGGGAATGCCCAGCATTCAATTGAGCCACTTTGTCTTGGTTGATATCAAAACACATGACCTCATTGCCGAGATCTGCCAAACAAGTACCCGTGACCAACCCCACATAGCCAGTACCAATAACGGTCACTTTCATTGAGCACCTTTAATTGAAACAAAATTGACATTAATGTTCAATCATTGTTCAACTAAATTATTTCGATTTGATGACCATTGCGTGATTTATGAAAGGCAACGGCATTTCAGGCTATGGGTCAAAAGACCCGTGCCTACACAAGAGGACTCAACGCTTGGCTTTAAGGGGTAAAACTTTGCCCAACTGGAAAGTCTCGCCCGAGAGAAATTTGAAAGTTCGTATATTTTCAAATTCTTGTCTCAAAGCTTCTGCACTGGTGTGAGACTGCGTGAGCATTTTCACCAAGGACTCGATTTGCTTGATCATCTCCAAAGAATCGGCACTCAACTTTTGCCGATGCTGAACCCATGTCTCATGATCGTGAACCAATGGCTCACCACCTTCGAGCTCAATCAAAGAACCCGACTCCAAAGTAGGCGCATCTTCTTGCGAGTTTGAGTCATGGTTTGATTCCTTGATTTCAACCGAATTGAGTTCCTTCAAACTCAATGCGTGAGCCTGCATCAACTCATACAAAGCGTAAATGGTGTCAGCGATTTGCCTATCAAGTTCCATTGACATTTTTAACTCACTCGCCCCTGCTCTATTAATTGTAAAACCACCCTGTATTATGCGACAAGCTCTAGGTAAAAAAGCAATACAGTGCGCTCTTGAATCGAAAGCGCATGGATAAACACACCGTAACAAGCGTAAAACACAAAAAAGGGAGGCTCAGCCTCCCTTTTTTGATATTGCACCAAATCTCTCGCTTGGATTCAAGCCCTGAGGGATTGGTGAATCAGATCAAGCTGGAATGTGTGGAATCTTAAAGACACGTTCAGCATTGGTTTGAAAGAAGGCCAATTTATCAGCGTCAGACATCTTCATTTGATCCAAGACATTGACTTCCTCAACTGCATATTGGTAGGGGTAATCCATCGCATACATGACGCGCTCTACGCCCACAAACTCTTGAGTAAATTTGATTGCTGGCTCCCAAGCCACCCCAGAATTGGTGAAGGTGAAATTGGATTTCATGTAGTCACTGGGTTTTCTACCAATGGGCTTCATGGAATCGTAGCGCTTGGATTTGACTGTGGCTGTGTGCATGTAGTCAAGACGATAAGCCCAAAACGGCAACGCCTCACCCATGTGACCCAAAATAATTTGGAGCTTAGGAAAACGATCAAAAGCGCCTGAAGTGATGATTCTCATGGCGTGCAGACCTGTTTCAACACCGAAACCATAAATCGCACCATCCAGGCCAGCTTCTAAGAAGTGTTGGATCATGGACTTGGGCATTGAATTGGGGTGCAAGTAAATGGGGGTATCGTGTGCCTCAGCTGCTTCAAAAATTTCCCAAAATTTCTGATCAGATAAATATTCTCCATGCGTGTGTGAATTGATCACAACAGCGTTCATGCCGTACTTGTTGTGCGCTCTCTCAATTTCTTTGGCTGCAGCAGTTGGATCTTGTGGTGCAACTGCAATCATGCCCACCAAGCGTGTCGGGTGTTTCTTGCAAGCTTCGGCCAAAATGTCGTTGGAGATGGGCGCAAAGGACACAGCGGTCTCTTTATCCATGATTTGAACACCAGGAGAGGTCAGCGCAATCACTTGGGTATCAATGCCCGTTGCATCCATATGAGCCAAACGAAGCTCGTCCATGTCTTGCAATCCACTCATGATGTGCTGGGCACGCTCGGAGGGGCTGCTCATGTAAAAGCCCATCAAGTTTTTAAAGCCAACATCGACATCGGCTTTGGCCAAAATTTTGTTGTAAATGTCTAGCATTTCCTTGGGCGCAAAAGCCTCTTCAGTTGCAATGCGACGATAAGGAACCTTGGCTGGACGTGCTGAAAGTGGATTGGACATGTGTTTCCTCTTGTATTGAATTTCACGACCTATTCTATTTCAATTAAGAGTTCCGCTCTACTGAACAGCCTGACTCAGCGCCATGAGACCCAGGATTGACCACTAATGCACAGTGGATTTAAACTGGCCTATCCATGCATCTGTCTTTTATCACGGACATCACTTTGACCCCAACATGAACACTCCCCTCATTGGCCTAGACGTTGGCGGCACCAAAATTGAAGTGGCTGTGATCACGAGAGAGGCGCCGCATTCATTCTTGTTTAGACATCGGCTTCCAACTCCAAGTGGTTCCTACAAGCTAACTCTAGAGGTGATTGAAAACCTGGTTCAATTGGCTCGAGATCAAATTCAAATCTTAGAGCTACCACAACCCGAGCGCATTGGCTTTGGCATCCCTGGGTGCTTGGATCGAACCACGCAAACCGTCAGGGGAGCAAACTCTCAAGCTCTCAATGGAAAACGCTTGGCACAAGATTTAGAGAGCAGCTTGAATTCAACTGTGATTCTTCAAAACGATGCCAATTGTTTGGGCTTGAGCGAGACACTGGATGGCGCCTGCATGGATGAGCCCATGGTATTTGCCGTGATCATCGGCACGGGATGCGGAGGAGGCTTGGTTGTGAATGGCAAAATTTGGGAGGGGCCCAACCAAATTGCTGCCGAATGGGGTCATACGCCACTGCCCTGGATGAGTGACATGGAGTTCCAAAACGCACAGACCTGTTGGTGCAACAAAAGAGCATGCATGGAGAGTTTTGTGAGCGGCCCAGCCTTTGAAAAGCGAAACCCAAGTGGACTTTCAGCTCAAGAGACGATTCGAAAAATGCGGGAAGGTCACGAGCATTCGCTCTTGTTATTTAAGGAATACACGAATCAATTGGCTCGAGGACTGGCGCAAATCACCAACATTTTGGATCCAAGTTGCTTCGTGCTTGGTGGGGGCATGAGCAACATAGATGAGCTCTATCCGCTTTTGGCACTTGAGATGAGACGCTACACCTTTCATGACAAAACAAGCACGCCTATCAAGAAAGCCAAACACGGTGACTCCTCGGGTGTTCGAGGTGCTGCGTTTTTGAGCGCTTAGGCCTTTTCCTGTTGACAGGGGGTTTCTGAATACTTTTTCTCAGACTCCGCTCTCAAGGCATTCCCTCATTCCATTTTGACAATTACTCTCTATACTCAAATTTCACTTCATAGAACGTTGACATGATAGAAACTGAGGTATTGATCGTTGGCTCAGGGCCCGTGGGCTTGGCTCTGGCAGGAGACTTGGGGTGGAGAGGACACTCTGTGGTGACCGTGGAGCGAGGAGACGGCTCCATTTTCCAGCCCAAGATGGACTTGGTCGGCATTCGAACCATGGAGTTTTGTCGAAAGTGGGGCATTGTGGCCGATGTTGAGGCGACTGCTTATGACCGAGACTACCCACAAGACAACGTCTACTTGACAAATCTCAACGGTTACGAATTGGGGCGGCAATCAATGCCCAGCATGAACAAGGAGAAACCCCCAGCTGAGAGCCCACAAAAAAGAGAACGTTGCCCACAAAACTTCTTTGATCCAGTTCTACAAAAATTCGCAACATCGCACAATAGCCATCAGTTGCGCTATGAAACTGAATTTCTTGGCTTTGAACAAAATGCTCATGGGGTGATATCGAGCATCAAAAGTCTCAAAACTGGGCAAACCCAGTACGTGCGATCAAAGTTTTTGGTGGGCTGCGATGGGGGCAAGAGCGTGATCCGTGAATCTCTTGGCATTGAAATGAAGGGAAAGGGATTGCTGACCTACACGACGAACATCATTTTTCGTTGTACAAATTTCAATGCCTTACATGACAAAGCTCCTGGATATCGATACATGTTGGTTGGGGCCAAGGGGACTTGGGCCACAATCGTGGCCATCAATGGTCGAGATCAATGGCGAATGTCCATCATCGGAAGTGCACAAGAGAAGAAAACATACACTCACGAGGAACTCAAGACATTGGCACACAAAGCCCTGGGAGCTCCTTTTGAGATGGAGATATTGAGTGTTTTACCTTGGCAAAGGGCTGAGCTTGTGGCTCAACAATACCGCCAAGGCCGGGTTTTCATTTGTGGGGATGCTTGTCACCTCACATCACCCACGGGTGGTCTTGGCATGAACACAGGCATAGGGGATGCAATCGATTTATCTTGGAAGCTTGGTGCAGTGCTCAAAGGCTATGCTGGAGAAACTCTCTTGGATTCTTACTTCATTGAGAGACAGCCCATTGCGAAGCGAATCACCGAATTCTCAACCGGCAACCTCACGCTCATGAAGCAAGTACCAAGCTCGCCTTTGATCGAAGAGGATTCAAAAGCTGGAGAACAAGTCAGGCGTGAGGTGGGGCGAGCCATGAGTGAGGGTCTCAAGCGCGAGTGGTTTTCAATGAACATGCACCTGGGGAACCGTTACGTCAATTCACCTGTGTGTGTTTACGATGAAATCGAATCGCCAGAGTCACAACAGGCTGATTTTGTGGATGCGGTGAACTACAAGCCCTCCTCTCGCGTAGGCTCTAGAGCACCGCACATTTGGTTGGATGAAAAAACCTCAACTCTGGACTTGTTGGGCAAGGATTTCGTTCTTTTTTGTTTCGAGCCCACTGACAATGCGATCGTGAATTTAAGAAAAATGGCATCCGCTTTGGATATTCCACTTCAAGTTCATGAGCTGGATAACTCTCAAGCCAAAATTCTTTATGCCAAAAAATATGTCTTGATTCGCCCCGATGGCCACGTGGCTTGGAGGGGAGATGAGGGCCCCACCGATCCACAAGCGTTGTGGCGAAAATTGTGCGGACATGACGCCATCAATCAAGTGGGTAGTGCTCATTCATCGAAAACCTTGGGTCTATCGGCATGAACATTGCGGCGATGAATTTTTTCATCAAGCGCATTGGTTTGCTGTGCTCGATTGCAATTTGCTTGTCTGCGTCTGCGCAAAACTCAAGCTACCCAAACAAAGTCGGAAAAATCATTGCCCCATATGCACCCGGTGGAGCCGTGGACTCTTTGGCCAGAGAAATTGCTCAGGCCTACACCAACCTCTTGGGCAAAACTTTTGTGGTGGAAAATCACCCAGGAGCAGGAGGCAACATCGGTTTATCTGTTCTGGCCAAGGCACCCAACGACGGTTATACCTTGGGCATTGGAGCGGCGAACATGCTCGTGACCAATCGCTTTCTCTACTCTTCATTGCCCTTTGATGCTGCAAAAGATTTCATTCCCGTCGCCTTCATTGGGCGCGTGCCCTTTGTGCTTGTGGTCAATACAAGTGTTCAGGCCGACAACTTGAAAGATTTGATCGCGTTGATGAAGTCCAAGTCCATTCAGTTCAATTACGGTTCATCTGGCATGGGCAACACAGCCCATCTTTTTGGCGAGCTCTTTAAACTCAAAGCGGGTGTCTCCATGGAGCACATTCCATTCAAGTCCAGTGGAGAGGCGGTGCAAGAGGTCGTGGCTGGACGTGTGCAATTGCAATTTGGTACACCCGTTGAGCTTTTGCCTCAAATCGCAAGGGGTGCGCTCAAAGCCATTGCTGTAGCGGGCTCTCAAAGATTGCCCTCACTTCCAAACGTTCCCACTCTCCTTGAATTGGGCATCTCAGGGTTTGAATCCCCAACCTGGTTTGGAGTGCTGGCCCCAGCTGGAACCCCGTCAAATGTGGTTGCGATCTTGAATGAGGCCACACAAAAAGCATTGGCACAGACTGGTGTTAAATCCCGCTTGGAACAAAATGGCGTTCAAGTCCAAAGCATGAAGAGCGAGGAGTTTCAAGATTTCATCAACTCAGAGGTTCGCAAGTGGGAACCCATCGTGCGCGCCTCTGGAGCTCACATCAATTAACTGGAGTAATCAATGACACAAAATAACGACAAACTCAATCGATGCATTCACATGCTGGTCGCAGCCAACCGCATTTTGGCCAACGAAGGCGTTGTGGACGCCTATGGTCACGTGAGCATTAGACATCCATTTGAGCCCAATCAATTCCTCATCTCTCGCTCCCTGAGTCCTGAGTTGGTCACTTCAGAGGATATCTACGCTTTTCATTTGGATGGCTCCCCTGTAGACCCCAATACACCCACCCCTTATCTGGAGCGATTCATCCATGGCTCCATCTACAAAAGAAGAGCTGACATTCACGCCGTCGTTCACAGCCACGCAGACGATGTGCTGCCTTTCACGATTGCACGTGAACCCTTAAGACCCGTCATCAACACAGCTTCCGACATGGGCTTGGAGGTTCCTCTTTGGGATATACACGACCATTTTGGAGACACGAACTTACTGGTGACCAACCCCGATCAAGGCGATGATCTGGCTCAAGGGCTGGGAGAGCACAAAGTCATTTTGATGCGCGGCCATGGATTTTCTGCAGCAGGCAAAAATCTGGTTGAAGTCGTCAAAGTGGCCATTTACATGCCAAAGAACGCGAAGATCTTGATGAATGCATTGAGGCTTGGACCGGTGAAGGGGCTCACCCCTGGAGAGATCGAAATTCGCTCCAAAGTGGACCCCAAATCTCCTCAAATGTGGAGGGCCTGGGAATTTTGGTGCTCAAAAGCAGGCATCGCACCTGGCTCAAAAGAAGATCTATAAAGCATGTCCACTCCAAAACCACATCTCACCTTTGCCTGCGGACTGTATGACCGCATGCAGCCATTGTTTACAGGTGAGGTCAAGCCCGAAGGCATTGACTTAGAGTTCTTGCGAATTGAAGCACCCAGAGTGATTTTTGACAATATGGCCTCAAAGCAAGCTTACGACTTGAGCGAGATGTCTAGCTCAGAATACATTGCAAGAAGAGCATCTGGGGACGAGAGTTTTGTGGCCTTGCCCGTATTTCCTTCAAGATCGTTTCGCCACAGCTTTATCACCATCAACAAAACGAGTGGAATCCAAACGCCAAAAGATCTTGCTGGCAAAAGAATTGGGGTCCCTTTGTACACGATGACTGCGGCCATTTGGATTCGAGGCCATTTGGAGCATGATCATGACGTTGACTTATCTCAGGTCACATGGGTCCAGGGCTCCATCAACTCAGCCAGCACACACGGTGAACCAACGGTAATGCCCATGCACAAACCAGTACCCATCGAGCTCGCGCCAAACCACAAATCCCTTAGTGACTTGTTGGATGCTGGAGAGATTGATGCCATCATTGGCACCACACTTCCCCATTGCATCAAAACCAATCCTCAGGTGGAAAGGCTTTTCCCTAATTTCAGGGACATAGAGAAAGAGTACTTTCGCAGAACGCATATTTTCCCCATCATGCATTTGGTGGCAATCAAGAAAAGTACGTTTGAGGCTCACCCCAATATCGCAAGAGCGCTTTATCAAGCCTTTGAGGAATCAAAGAACATTGCGCTCTTGAGAATGAAAAATTTGGCAGCGCTTCGCTACATGTTGCCTTGGCTTGCAGACGACTTGGATGAAATTGACGATCTCTTCAACGGTGACCCTTGGCCTTATGGTCTAGAAAAGAACCTGCCTACGCTCAACACATTGATTCAATACATGATTGAGCAAGGTGTGATTGCAAAAAAAATGGACCTTCAAGAGCTGTTTCTTCCCGTCTGAACCCCAGCACTTTTAACACCGATATTCCAATCATGAACTCATCAATTCAACCCGACTTTGACAGCGCACAAAGCTTAAGTGAACTCCATGACATGTTGGACCAAGTGCGCATGAAAAACGGCTGGGCAAAACCCACCCCATCCCTTTACCCAGAGCCAAAGAAAAAATTCGTACCTGCTCACTGGAGGTATCAAGATGCAAAGGCTGCGCTTCACACAGCGGGACGCTTGGTGAGCACAGAACATGCAGAGCGCAGAAATCTGATCATGGCCAATCCAATACCTGGCAACGATTACGCGAGCGTCTCCACCTTGGTTGGAGCCTATCAAATGGTCAAAGCAGGCGAGGTTGCTAGAAGTCATCGCCACTCCCCCAACGCCATGCGAGTGATTCTGCAAGGGGACGAAAACGCTTACACCGTTGTTGATGGACAAGCCATTCCAATGTTGGATGGTGATGTCCTCTTAACCCCCAACGGGTGTTATCACGGACATGACAACCAAAGCGAGAAGGATGCGTATTGGATTGATTTCTTGGATGTGCCATTGGTCCAATTCTTGGGCCCAATGTTTTTTCAAATTCACCCACAACAGGTCGAAACCACAACTGCCATCAATCCAAACTCCGAAATGCGTTTTGCCTTCAAGGACTTTGTACCCAAACTCTTGACCCAAACTGAACAAACATCAGGTGTCAAACTCATGGAGTTGGGCCCTCCTAGGCTTTGCACTTTTGATCGATTTGTGATTTCTTTAGCAGCCAATCAAATATGGAACTGTGAGAAAACGACAGCCAATCACATGTTTGTGGTTTTGAAGGGGACTGGTTCGACCCAAGTTGAGGGTCAAACCTTCACTTGGCAAAGAGGTGATATGTTGGCAATCCCAAGTTGGTATGAACACTCGCATCAGGCAAGAGAGGAAACCATACTGCTGAGGGTTTCGGACCTGCCGCTCATGAAAATGCTCAACTGGGACCGTTTTTAGAGCACTGAACAAAAAAGTCAATGAATCACTGACAGATATTGAAGGTTGCTTGTGACTCGATAAGAGCAAAAAAAATGACTGTAGGGTCGAGTTGAAATTTATGAAACGTTTAGATTTTTAGCAAAATATGCGGCTGCAAATGTTTTTGCCTTACCCATGTAGAAGCGGTCGATCTTCCATTCTTTCAAAATATCAAGGACCAATTCAAAGTCATCGTTTGGCAAATCAAAAATTTGCTTGATGTCAAATGCCTCATCGGTTTCAAGGGAGACGATCAATCCTGAGAGCACTTTTGCCAACGGAGTTGAGATGTCGCGACCAATGATTTTTTTTGCTTTTTTAATGGCTTGCATATGAATTGATTAAAGAATGTGGTTAATGCTTGATCAATCTGACTTGACCCCTGATTCGCATATCATATTCTCAATGTCCTGATTTATCTAGGCCTAAACTGAAAAAAGGAACACATCCAGCCCTTCATTTTCAGAAAAAAACTTTGGTTTGAAATATTTCAATTCATGTATTGTCACCATAGTGTCACATTAAATTGCAACTTATACTTTCGTTGTATTATTTATTTGGTGGATTTGACTGAAACGATGATTTTTCTTTTTGTCTTCCGCTTGTGACAACCACAGAGTTATTTCTAAATGTCAAAACCCACGCCTTCCAACCCTTTGAGTTCCTCCTATTCAAGTCCTCACGACTCAAAGTGGATGCAAGCATTTTGGATGCCGTACACCGGAAATCGAGAGTTCAAGCAAAACCCCAGGATGTTTGTTTCTGCAAAGGACTGTCACTTCAAAGACAGCTCAGGGCGAGACATCTTCGACGGCTTGTCTGGACTTTGGACGACGGGCTTGGGACATGCAAGGCAGGAGATCACTCAAGCTGTGGCCCAACAAATGGCCACCCTTGATTTCACACCCCCTTTTCAGTTTTCACATCCCCTGGCTTTTGAGCTGGCCAATAAATTGGTCGAACTCACACCTGCGGGATTGGATCATGTGTTCTTCACCAACTCGGGATCAGATGCAGCCGACACATCACTCAAAATGGCTCGAGCGTATTGGCGACTCAAGGGGCAAGCCAGCAAAACCAAGTTCATTGGCAGAGAGAGAGGCTATCACGGCGTGAACTTTGGCGGCTACTCTGTGGGCGGTATGGTTGGCAATCGAAAAATGTTTGGTCAAGGCGTTGAAGTCGACCATTTGCCTCACACACTACTTGAAAGCAACGCTTTCTCAAAAGGCATGCCACCCAATGGAATTGAGCTCGCCGATGAACTCTTGCGCTTGATTGCTTTGCACGATGCGAGCAACATTGCCGCCGTGATTTTGGAGCCTTTCTCAGGCTCCTCAGGAGTGATCATTCCACCCCAAGGCTACCTTCAACGAATTCGTGAAATTTGCACCCAACACAATATTCTCTTGATCTTTGATGAGGTGATCACTGGATTTGGCCGATCAGGCGCATTCAGTGCTGCTCAAGCTTTTGGCGTGACACCTGACATCATGAATGTGGCCAAACAAATCACCAACGGCACCCAGCCCATGGGGGCTGTCTTGGTGGGGCATGAGTTTTATGAAACCTTCATGGAGCACGCTGGAGCGCATTATTTGGTTGAATTTGCCCACGGCTACACCTACTCCGCGCACCCCGTGGCTTGCGCCGCAGCAATTGCAGCGCTTGACCTTTTAGTCAAAGACAATGCAATTGAGAGGGTGAATGCATTGGCCCCTCACTTTGAGAGTGCAATTCATTCTCTAAAAGGATCCAAGCATGTGAATGACATTCGAAACTTTGGCTTGGCAGCTGGACTCAGCATTGATCCCTTCCCTGGAGAGCCTGCAAAGCGACCTTTTGAAATCGCCATGAAAATGCTGGACAAAGGTTTTTACGTGCGCTACGGAGCCGACACTCTTCAATTGGCTCCCCCCTTCATTTGCACACCCACTCAAATCGACAGCATGGTCAATGCTCTTGGAGAATGCTTGAGCTTGGTCGATTGAGCTCAGCCCTTGCTTGAGTCACCCAATCTGGCTCAAGGCTTTAAATCTGCACAAAGAGTAGAAGTAAACACCAATAGCGGTGGGTTCAAGAGCGCATTAAACTCAATCGCCATGCACGTGTTGGATCTCATGCCTTGCGCTTTGATTCTTCTTTTTTAATGAAAAGTATCCATCTAAACATGAAGAAACTACATGCTCTTTTGCTCTGCTCTTTCTTTTCATTGTCATTGGGCTTGAGCACTTGCGCTCTAGCGCAAAATTACCCAGAGCGCCCCGTCAAGATTGAGGTCTCTTTGGCCGCAGGTGCAACCAATGACTTGATTGCCAGGGCATTGGCACACAAACTGTCCGATCTTTATAAGGCCCCCTTCATTGTGGAGAACAAAGCGGGAGGAAATGGAACCATTGCAGCTGGTTTTGTGGCCAAGGAAGCACCAGATGGATATACCCTTTTATTGGGAAACACCAGCACCTTGGCGATTCACGCAAGTTTATTCACCAACTTGAACTACGATCCAGTCAAAGACTTCCAAGCCATTGCGCTCGTGGCAGAGTCACCCAGCGTTTTGGTGATCAATTCGAGCTTGCCAGTCAAAACGCTCAAAGAATTCATCGCTTACGTCAAAGCTCACCCCAACGCAGTGGCCTATGGCTCTCCCGGATCAGGTTCACCCTTTCACCTCTCTGGTGAACTGCTCAACTTGCAAACCGATATTCACATGCTGCACGTTCCCTACAAAGGCGCAGCACCCGAATTGGTCGACTTATTGGGAGGTCAAATTCAAGCCATGTTTGACAATCCACCCAATGTAATGAACCACATCAAAGCGGGAAGACTGCGTGCATTGTGCGTGACGTCTGAGACGAGAATGTCCCAACTCCCTGATGTTCCCACCCTGGGAGAGTCAGGCTACCCCAATGCCCAGTCGACCTCCTTTTTTGCCTTGGTGGGTCCCAAAGGGATGAATTCTTCTGTGGTGAACTCATTGAGCGCAAAAGTGGCTGAAGCCATGAAGGATCCACAAATTCAATCACAATTTTTAGAGCTCGGAGCAAATCCAATGGCTCTGAATCCTGGACAAACCACAAGCTATTTGGACGTCCAAGTTCAAAAATGGGCCAAAGTGGTGAAATCTTCTGGCGTGAAAGCGGATCAATAAAAAAGAGGAGCAAAGCGATGCATTCAACTCAGGCTTTCACCCAAATTGACCGCTTCAAGCGTTGGTTCACAGTGTCCGCCTTGTGCCTGATTGCTGCAGCAAACAGTTGGTCCCAAGAGCCCAACTGGCCAAGCCACCCGGTGAGACTTGTGGTCTCATCCTCTGCAGGGGGTGGCACAGACATGTACGCGCGCATCTTGAGCCAATCCTTGGGAGAGTTTTACAAGCAGCAATTCATCGTTGACAACAAGCCCGGGGCGAGTGGCAACATTGGCGCAGCCTTTGTCGCTCATGCAGCTGCTGATGGTTATACCTTTTTGGTCTCCGCCAACACGGCTCTCACCATCAATGGCAGTTTGTACAAGAATTTATCCTACGATGCCGAGAAAGACTTCACGCCCATTGCTCGCGTCTTGGGGCCACTGGTTTTGGTGGTTCCTCAAGGCTCTCCCATCAAAAGCTTTCAAGATTTGATAGATTGGGGGAAAAAAGAGCCAGGTCAACTCTCTTTTGGTTCGGCTGGCACGGGGAGCACCACTTACTTGGGCGTTCGAATGATTGAGGAGAAAACGGGCGCTCAATTTCTACATGCACCCTACAAAGGTGTAGCTCCTGCTTATCAAGACCTATTGGCAGGTCAGCTTAAATTCATGTTGCCCGACACGGCCTCCTCGCTTGCATTGATCAACTCGGGAAAGCTGACTCCCTTGGCCAGCGAATACAAATCCCCACTTTTGCCCAAGATCCCAAGCTTTGCTGAACTGGGCTACCCAAGCATCAACACGCACAGCTCCTTTAGCTTGGTGGCGCCAAGTGGAACGCCATCCGCAGTGATTCAGTCTCTCAATCAGACGCTCAACAATCTTGCGCAAAACAAAGCGTTCTTGAGCAAACTTCAAGATCAGGGGTTGATGCCGGAGTCCATTTCTTTGTCAGCCCTTTCGACCTCCATGAACAAAGAGAGAAGCGAATATGCCTCTCTAATCAAGCGAAACAACATCGAAGCCAGCGACTAATCCAATGAAAAAAATCAATCACTCCAAATCGTGGAAAGTAGCCTCTTGTTTGATCCTGAGCGCATCCATGCTTCTCACGAGCACTTTGACTGCGGCTGCAACTTCCTCAACGTCTTCGATGGCCATGGATTTTCCCAAAGGTCCAGTCAAAATGATTGTGCCGTTTCCACCAGGCGGTCCCACCGACACCTTAGGTAGATTGATTGCACTGAAATTGCAAGAAATGTGGGGACAGCCTGTGATCATTGATTACAAGGCCGGTGCGGGCACGGTCATTGGGGTCGATTACGTCGCCAAATCTGCGCCCGATGGCTACACCATCGGCATGATCAATTCTGCTTTTGCTGTGAATCCCTCTTTGTACAAAAGTTTGCCTTACGACTCCGTCAAAGACATCGAGCCCATCAGCTTGATCGCCAACTTGCAATTGGCGATTGTGGCGCAACCGAATGCACCTTTTGACACACTGGCTGAAATGATTGCCTACGCGAAGAAAAATCCAGACAAACTGAGCTACGGCACACCTGGCACTGGAAGCACCACTCATTTGGGAACAGAACTGTTGAAAAAATCGGCAAACTTTCAGATCACTCACATTCCTTACAAAGGCAGTGCCCAAGCCCATGGTGAACTCTTGGGTGGCCGTCTTGATGTGGTCGTAGACCCATTTTTGTCTGTAAGTCCCTATGTGAAAGCGGGTAAGATGAAAGTGATCGCCACCATGGGCGACAAAAAAATCAAAGGCTTCAACTACCCTCTCGTTCAAGATGTGATCCCAGGCTTCAATGTGAATGCACTGCTGGGCTTCATTGCACCAAAAGGCACACCAGCGCCCGTGGTTCTTAAAATTCAAACAGATCTAGCCAAGGTCATGAGCATGACCGACTTACAAAAAAGAAGCGATGAATTTGCCATGGATATCGTGGCTTCAAAACCCGATGAGTTCGAAGCTTTTTTGGTGAATGAAATGAAAAAATGGTCAAAAGTGATTAACGACTCAAAAATCACTGCAGATTAAAAAAACAAGGTGCTATCCATGTCTCTTCAACTCAAACCACTTCACCCCATATTTGCAGCAGAGGCTTCTGGGGTAAATTTAAAATCTCCGCTTAGCGACTCCAACAGAAAAGCCATCAATGCCGCCATGAACCAATATGGTGTTTTGGTTTGGAGAAATCAATTTCTAAGCGGTGAGGAACAAATCGAATTTTCTCAATCTTTTGGAGAACTAGATATTGGTTTGAAAAGAGTGTTCAAGCGCAAAGAGCGACTTGCCGATGAAAGACTCATTGACATCTCCAATGTCGCACTCGACGGACAATTGCATCAGCGCGACTCCGCAAAAAATCTCTCCAGCTTTGCCAATCAATTGTGGCACTCCGACAGCTCTTTCATGAGCCCTAAAGCGGCCTACTCCATGCTTCAGTCCTTGGTCATTCCAAAAGAAGGTGGGAACACCGAATTTACGGATCTTAGAGCCGCGTACGACGAGCTCACTCACTCCTTAAAGGAAGAGCTCGAAGGGCTCAGCGCTGAGCACTATGCCCTTCACACGCGTATTTTATTGGGCGACGACGCATACACGGATGAACAAAAAAAGGCCATACCACCCGCGATTTGGCCACTCATACAAACTCATCCAGGCTCGGGCAGAAAGCTGCTTTTTGTGGGCGTACACGCGCAACGTGTCGTGGATTGGCCAATCGCTGAGGGCAGAATTTTCTTGTTGGATTTGCTTGAGCACGCCACTCAAAGGCACCTGGTGTATTCCCACAAATGGAACGTAGGTGACTTAGTGATGTGGGACAACAGGAGCACATTGCACCGTGGAAGAAGATACGATTTGAATGAGCGCAGGGAATTGAGGAGAACCACCTTGAATGACACCCAACAACCCGAGTTGTCTGCCTCTTAGTCATACCTAATTGCCATGCCAATGTGAATTGACAGATCGACACCGCGACTAGGCTTTTTCTGAAACCTTCTCTTGACACAGGCGATCAATCACACGCCGAGCACGGTTGGGACCGCCGTCAACGTGAATACTCAGCGTTGAGCGCTCCTCAAATTGACATTGGTTTTTCCATTGTGCCTCGATGATGTGTTTGTCCTCTAAAAAGGTCGCTGCAGTTTGATCCACCACGAGTTGAGTGACGTTGTCTCGACCTGGTTGAGGGTTGTTTGCTATGGTCCAAAAATAGTGAGTGCTGTGCTCTGTCTCGGGTGTGACGCCGTGAAACCCTCTCATGTGAAATCCAACACGGTGAGGATCATCAAAACTGCCTGAGCCTTGGTCCATGGCACCAGACCACACCAAAACATGCGACACGTGAAACTCAACCTCTTGCCAGCGGTCAACCAAACCTTTGAAGGGCCAGGCCGCGGTGTAAGTGGGAGGCGGTACAGAACCTGGCATCAACCTGATCACATTGACCTGATCTCCCTCTTGGGTGACACTCAACTTGGCATTCATGTGAACTTTTGGGTTGCCGCCAATGGTCTTGGTGTGCACATAGCCCAAGTGACTCAAGTCCATTAAATTGTCATGAATGAGTTGGTAAGGCGCATCGTAGTGATAGCAGTCTCCGCCAAACTCAAAATCCGGATCGTTGTGGAAGGAGTAATGGGGAGGCTCATCCTTGGGAAGGTCTGAGGCTGTTCGACCAATCCAAACCCAGAGCACTTGATCTCGCTCCATCAAAGGAAAACGCCTCACGCATGCTTTGCTTGGGATGATGTCTTGCCCAGGAATTTCGATGCATGCACCGGCGTGTGAAAACAACAAGCCGTGATAACCACAGCGCAACCCCGTCTCCTCAATGCTGCCCAACGACAAAGGCAACTCTTTGTGACAACAGCGGTCTTCCAAGGCGCTCACTTGTCCATCAGGTGTGCGAAACAAAACCAAAGAGCGTCCCAAGATTTTGCGAGCCACGGGCTTGTCTTTGAGCTCCCAAGAGAACCCCGCAATCCACCAACGGTTCATGGGAAAGGGTGAAGTCGAGCTCTCAAAGTGAGCAGGGTGTGGTGCATTCATGGCCAAGTCCTTTGCAAATGGAGTCCTTCAGGGGGCAACGTTTTTGCTCACATCAATCTCTGTGTTCCAGAGCTGATTGTTTTTCTTCTCTACTTTTCGAATGTAGACGTTTTGAACAATGTCTCGGCTTTGGGCGTTGATCTGAATGGGACCTCTGGGGCTCTCAAAACTCAAGCCCTTCATGGCGTTGACCAAGGCTTCTCCTCTGGCTTGTCCATTGGTGCTTTGAAGCGCTTTGTACAGAGCTTGCATGCCATCGTAACCCCCAACGGCCATGAAATTGGGACGCAAGCCGTTATTGGCTTTGCCAAAAGCCTCTACAAACTTTTTATTGAGTGCCGAGTCATGTGAAGCCGAGTAATGAAAGGAAGTGACAACGCCTAGACTCGCATCCCCCATGTCGTTCAATGTATCGTCATCGGTCACACCTCCGTCACCAATCAATTTGATGTTGGATTTGTCCAAGCCTCGCTCCACAAACTCCTTCATGAGCGTGACAGCAGGTCCACTGGGGATGAAGACAAAGACAGCTTGGGGCTGAAGGTCTCTGACCTTTTGAAGAAACGGTGCAAAATCCGGATTTCTCATGGGAACCCTGATCTCACCCACCACTTGCCCGCCACCTTGGGTCACGCGATCCTTGAAAATCTTCTCCGCATCAATTCCTGGACCGTAGTCAGAAACCATGGTCACCACCTTGGTGAATTTTTGTTTGTTTGCCCACTCTCCCATGGTCCCTGCAGACTGGGTCATGGTGTAACTGGTTCGAACAAAGTAGGGTGAGGAAGCCACAATGCCTGATGTTGCTGCAGCCATGATGATGGCAGGAACTTTGCCCTGCGTGGCAACACTTGAGGCGGCAAGAGCGGCTGGCGTGATGCCAAACCCAGCCAATGCGTCAACCTTGTCTCCAACCACCAACTCCTGGGCAATGCGCTTGGTCTGCTCGGGCACACCAGCATCGTCCTTGAGCACGATCTCAATTTTTTGACCTGCAACCGTGGTGCCGTTTTCTTGCATGAAAAGCTTCACCGCCGCCTCAATTTGATGCCCTGTTGAGGCGAAAGGCCCCGTCATGGGAAGGATCAAGCCTACTTTGAAGTTGGCACTTTGGGCTTGAGCCAAGCCGCTCACCCAGCTGGATGCGACCAATGTTGCAAGGATCAAACTGCGTTTTGTACTTGAGATATGGTTCATGGCGTTTGTTGTATTATTCAGTATGCTGAAGATTAGACTATAAAGCCAGGCTCACCACCCCAAGCATGGGTGTTTACCCTAAACCACCTCAATCCAATCCTTTCCAACCCATTACCCCAAGCACTGACTCCAAGCATGGCAAACAATCCATTGAAGCAACAATCCCCTCAAACCCTTGAGCCATGGACCAGCTTGGATCTCTTTGATCAGCCTGGTCATTTGCTCAGAAGAGCCCACCAAATCGCATTGGGTGTTTACGCCGACAAAGTGGGTCAAGAGGTGAGCCCCAGGGAATACGCAATTTTGAAAATGATTCATGAAACACCTGGCATTGACCAAGTGAGCTTGTCTGGCCTCATTGGTGTAGATACTTCCTCCACCGCTTTGAGTGCCGCCAAGTTGGCTCAACGAGGCTTGATCAAGAGAAGCTCCTCGACGAAGGACAAGCGACAACTCTCACTCACACTCACCCGAAAAGGGCTCACTTGGCTGCACAAAACGGCTCAAGGCGTGCAGTCCATGAAAGAAGTGCTGATGAGTTCATTGGATCCCAAGGAGCAGGAATTGTTTTTGGATCTACTCAAAAAATTTGTACATATCAATAACTCGGAGAGCCGAGCGCCTTACATCTCACTCAAAAAAGAGGGAGCCACGCGCTTGGATTAAAAGAGAGAGGCTGCGGCTGATTTTTTCTCGAGTAACAATTGATTTTGCTCTTTAATGCTCAATTTTCTGGGGCCAGGGTAGACCTTGATGTCATCACCCGCGCTAACAACTCCAGGCTTGATGACCTTCAAATACCAACCCGAAGTGGCCGATTGAATCATCGCTTGACTGGCCCCTTTGTAGTTCATCTTGGCATTGAATTTGAAACAAGGCTCGCGCAATTTCACCACCCTCAACTCAACTTCGCCAATGATCCAAATATCCCCCACCCAGACCTCACTCTCGGTCAAGCCGTAAACGGTTAAATTTTCTCCAAAAGCGCCCCACTTCAAAAGTTCCCTCTGATGGGTTTCACGTTTCAATAAATCTTGCCAAAAGTCATAGTGTTCACTGGGGTATGCGTAAACGGCTTTGTCTTGCCCTCCATGCACCTCGCGGTCTGCTTGCTCATCCCCCTCCAGCCCATTCCAACCCACAGCAACACCATGGGGCTCATCCAAAGTGCTCACTGCTGATTTGCGAATCGCTGTCAGAACCCGCCCTTGTTGAGCCGAACCTTTGTCAAACAAAGGACTGATTTTTCCAACCGAAATGGCCATCACTTTTTGCATCATTCTTCCCTACCCCTTTTTCCTTGGTCATTCAACACAACACAGTCCATCAAGCCATGATCACAACACGCACACACAAAGTGCAGAAACAATGGCATGATATTCGAGTGAGCCTTGGCACACCATCCGTGGAATGAATATTGCTAAACTCATTTAAAATCTCAAATAACATGCTCACCACCAAACAACCCATATTCAAGAAGTTCTGGCACGCAGTGATTCCACTGAGCCAACTCCAAGATGGCCCCAAGCCATTTCGCCTGCTCGGCGAAGACTTGGTTCTGTTTTTAGATGCAAAAGGCGAGCCAGCTGCTTTAAAGGACAGGTGCTGTCACCGCACAGCCAAACTGTCCAAAGGTTGGAGCAAAAATGGTCACATCCAGTGCGGCTACCATGGCTGGACCTATGACCGAGGGGGCAAGGTCGTGGATATTCCGCAGTGGGAGGAAGGCAAACCGATCCCGGATCAGTTGCGCACCAGCGCCTATCACTGCAAAAGCGCTTATGGTTATGCTTGGGTTGCACTTGAGGACCCGATCGCAGACATTCCAGCCATGCCTGAGTTCTCTGATCCCCAATACCGCACCATTTTTCAGTTCTACGAGACCTGGGCCACCAGCCCCATGCGGGCCCTTGAGAACTCATTTGACAATTCACACTTCAGTTTCGTGCACCGCGCAACCTTTGGCATAGCCTCCCAACCCAAGCCCAGCAAATACGAGCTCATTGAAAACGAAGATGGCTTTTATGCAGAGACCATCATCCCCGCGGCCAACCCTGTGAAATTTCACAAAGTCAGTGGCGTGAGCGATGAGGTCACCACTCGGCACATGAGAAATGCTTATTTTTTGCCCTTCTCCAGAAGACTCGACATTGAGTACCCTTCTGGCATCAGGCACATCATTCTCAACTGCTTTACCCCCATCGATGACGGTCATATTCAGCTGTGCCAATGGCTCTTCAGAAATGACACCGAGGCTGATTGCCCCGCACAAATGCTCATTGACTTTGATGAGGTCATCACGCGAGAGGACAAAGACATTTTGGAGTCCACCAACCCTGACGCTGTGATCGATGCCAAACGACTGGGAATTGAGTTCTCGATGCCCAGCGACCGCCCAGGTCTGATGATTCGCAAACGGCTCATGGACTTGCTCACCTCTGCCAACGAGCAAGAAATCCACAACTGATTGAGTTGAGCAGAGGTCTTGATTTGGTTTTGATCAAGCCAATTGACCTCTTGTTCGAAACCAAAGCCTCTCTTTTTTCGTTCCGATTGACACGCACCACTCTCCAATGACCATGACCACCATCCTTCACCCCAGTCACGCCCCACAAGAAGTGCCCCTCTCTGAGCGAGATGCAACTTATCTCAGACACGCCATAGAGTTCTCCAAAATCGCTCGCGAGCGAGGAAACCGCCCCTTTGGTGCTGTCGTGGTCTCCAAGGACGGGGAGATTCTTTGCGAGGCCTTTAACAAAGGCACTGAAACGGGGGACGTGACCGCACATGCTGAAACCTCTGCGGTTCGACTTTTGGCCAATCGATTTGACCGAGAAACTTTGGCTCAAGCAACCCTTTACTCTTCTGGCGAGCCATGCGTCATGTGTGCAGGCGCCATTTTTTGGTCGGGCATTGGCCGAGTTATTTTTGGCATCGATGCTGTGCGCTTGAGGACCTTTCGAGGTGAGGTGGGCGAGCAAAAAGATGTTGAATTGTCCTGCCGTGATGTCTTCAAAGCATCCCCTCACTCAATTGAGTGCATCGGTCCTGCACTGATTGAGGAATCTACCGTGCACCACATTGGGTTCTGGAAATCTGCATAAGCCGTTAATGCACCAAAATAGGGAATAAATATGCGCGTCATGGTCATTTACTGTCACCCCGTCGAGACGAGCTATCACGCCGCGCTTCACCAAGAGGTTTTGAACAATTTACGCTTGGCTGGGCATGAGGTTGACGACTGCGACCTTTACGCAGAAAACTTCAACCCCGTTTTGAGCAGAGAGGAGCGCTTGGGCTATCACGAGGTACCCACCAATCAAATCCCCGTTCAAAACTACGTGAACCGCTTGCTCAACGCAGAGGCGCTGATTTTTTGCTTTCCCACTTGGTGCTTTGGACTTCCCGCCATGCTCAAGGGGTTCTTTGACCGGGTCCTCATGCCAGGAGTGGCATTTGATATCAGTGATCCCGCCAACGTCAAACCTGCCCTCACCCATTTGAAGCACATCAGCGCAGTGGTCACCTATGGGCGGCCTCGATGGATGGCCCTGTACATGGGAGACCCACCGCGAAAAGTCATCACAAAGTACCTCAAAATCCTGACTGGTGGTCACGCTCGCATCACCTACTTGGCCCACTATCACATGAACATTGCAACCCCCTCATCCTTGTCCAAGTTCAAGAGCAAAGTCGGACAAGCCATGCGTCAACTCAAGGTTTGATGAATCCCATGCAATTTGATCAAACGCAGTCCGTCAAAGTCATCCAACGCGCACGCTTGCCTCAATGGGCTTTGCCCAAGGATTGGCCCAAGCATTTGGGTCATCCCCAATTGGCGGACTTGCAAATTGAGCACGGGAAAATAGCTCGCATCAGCCCTCAAGTTGAAGCGCTTGACTCCACCTCTCAAGCTCAAAGCTTGGATTTGGAGGGTGCTTTGCTGCTTCCAAGCTTGGTTGACGCACACACCCACTTGGACAAAACATTGACCCTCTCCAGAATGGGGCCGGTTGGACCAGGACTGTTGAATGCCATCCAAGCCATGATGCACGACAGAGCCGCATGGACCCCTGATGACGTTAAACAAAGAGCCAGCCAAGCCTTGGGCATGGCTTGGTCGGCTGGAGTCACGCACATTCGAAGCCATTGCGACTGCTGGGAGCCTGGACAAATGCCCTTGGCGTGGCGCGTGTTGGAGGAATTGAGTCAATCTTGGATGGATCGAATCCGTTTGGAGCGAGTGGCCTTGATTCCCCTGACGCTTTTCAAAAACAAGGACGATGCGCTTTTCTTGGCGCAAAATGTGAAAGCCTCCCAAAACCGAGTCCCTGGGGCCATGCTGGGAGGGTTCATACACAGCAGCAACTGGGATGCTGAGGCATTGGAGAATTTGCTCTTTGCTGCTCAAACCCATGAACTCGATTTGGATTTGCATGTGGATGAAGAACTGAATGCACATGCGCAGGGACTCAAGGTCATCGCCAAAAGAGTCCTAGAGACTGGCTTTTCGGGCCGAGTGGTTTGCGGTCACACTTGTGCTTTATCCCAAATGCCTGAGGATGAGTCGCACCACACATTGGACCAAGTCGCCAAAGCTGGGATCACACTGGTCACCTTGCCCATCACCAATTTGTTTTTACAAGACGCTCAAACCGATCGCACTCCTCGCATGCGTGGCATGACCCTCATCAAAGAAGCCAGAGCCAGAGGCATACCCGTGCTGATCGCGAGCGACAACGTTCAAGATCCTTTTTGCGCCATGGGCAGTTATGACCCCATGGAGGCTTTTTCAGTAGGCGTTCCGATGGGCCAATTGAGCCCAGCGTTTGATGAATGGTCTGAGCTCCTGTGTCGCCCGGAGTGGATACATTCAAAAATATCCCCGCCGCCTCACATGCCTTTTGGAGTCGGTGCACCAGCCGATTTGATCTGCTTTACCCAAGCCAACGCCACTGGCTTTCCCTCACAAACACATGCAAGACAAATCATCCGTGCTGGTATTTTGTCACCCTCTTGGGAGCCCAAAACATGACCACCCCCTCTAAGCCTCAGCTCGCTGCACCATTGGCTCGCTATGCGCCTTATCGGCGCGTGGGAGACTTTGTCTTTCTCTCAGGCATCATTGCCGTGGACCCCAAGGCTGAACTGATTGTCAAAGGATTTGGTGACATTCCAAGTGAGGCGCGTGCTTTGATTGGACAAAGCGGGGAATTCTCTAGCGATTTCAAACAAGGACCCATTTTGGCGCAAAGTTGGTACGTTTTGGATCGCATCCGTGCAACCGTTGAGGATGCGGGCGGTGAGATGAATGACGTTTTCAAATTGGTTCAATATTTCAAAAACTTGGACCACTTCCCTTTGTACAGTCGAGTGAGAAACCTCTTTTTCACGGGACCCTCTCCAGCCTCCACAGTGGTAGAGGTCTCGGGCATGCTCCCCAGTGAGGACATCTTGATCGAGGTCGAAGCCAGCGCATACATACCCCTGTCCAAGTGAGTCCTTCACTCTTTCACCAACACTCAATGATCACATGATTCACGGCTACAACCCTCCCAAGCGTTTTCTCCCCTACCTCAGCTGGACAGAGATCGTCGATTTGCCAGACAAAGAAAACACCGTGATCGTGCTACCCACTGGTGCTACGGAGCAACACGGCCCACACTTGCCTTGTGCCGTTGACACGCTCATTTGTGCAGGCGTTGTGGGCCATGCTCTGGCCAAACTGCCTGAGCACATTCCCGCTTTCGCCATGGCGCCCATCACTTATGGAAAGTCAGAGGAGCATTTGCATTTCCCTGGCACCATGACCCTCAAAGGGGAGACCCTTTTGGCCACCATGAATGAAATTGGCGAGTCGGTCTACAGAGCAGGCTTTAGAAAGCTCTTGATCGTCAATGGACACGGGGGTCAACCTCAGGTCATGGAGATGGCCGCCAGAGAATTGAGGCTTCGACATGGCGACTTCATTGTGGTTCCAAGCTTCACTTGGAAAATGCCCAATGTGGCCGGACAGTTCTTATCGGAGACTGAAAAAAAATTGGCCATGCACGCAGGCCACGCAGAAACCGCCATTGTCTTGGCCCTGGCACCTGAGACCGTTCACATGGACAAAGCCGTGGCCAACTATCCACCTGTCTTTCCCTCCACCCTTTTGTCCACAGACGGCAGACCTGCTTGCGCTTGGAGCGCTCGCGACTTTGGACCCAGCGGCATCATTGGTGACCCCACAGAGGCCACCGCTGAGCAAGGCCACCTCATCCTTGATTCACTCGCCATCAGTTGGGCGCAGGCCATCGAGGAACTGCACCACCTGCAGTGGGCACCAAGGGTTGAAGCCACTTGGGAGAGAACTCACTTTGACGGTTTCATCCAACAAGACAAACCATAACTGCTGAGCCAATCCTTGGCACAGGATTTGACCCAGTTTGGTGAGTAATCTGGTCTAATTTGTGCTTGTATTTCTTTGAGTTTTTCAATTTCTTAAATCGAGGGAGTTTTATAGATGAAACATTTTTTAAAATCAATGAGCAAAAGCTCCGCTGTGATCGCTGGTGCTTTGTTCATGAACGCCATGGCACTCACACCTGCAGCACAGGCTGAAGAAAAATTTGTCTATATGACCAACTGGTTTGCCGAGGCCGAGCACGGTGGCTTTTATCAGGCGGTGGCCACTGGGATTTACAAAAAATACGGTCTTGATGTCACCATCAAAATGGGCGGCCCCCAAGTCAACATCATTCAATTGATGGCGGCCGGACAAGCCGATTGCGTCATGGGCTCGAGTGACTTGCAAATGATCCAAATTCGTGAAGGCGGTGTACCCGTTGTGAATGTGGCTGCAGCGTTTCAAAAAGATCCACAAGTCTTGATTGCGCATGAGGATGTCACAAGTCTTGAAGGCCTCAAAGACAAACCCATTTTGATCGCCCAATCTGCTCATCAAGGCTTTTGGCCATGGCTCAAAGCAAAATATGGCTACACCGACGCCCAAGCTCGCCCCTACACCTTCAATGTTCAGCCCTTTGTGGCTGACAAGAATTTGTCCCAACAAGGTTACTTGACCTCAGAGCCCTTTGCCATTCAAAAGGCCGGCGTGAAAGCCAACGTACTGATGTTCAGTGACAAGGGCTATCCTGCTTACGCCACCACCATCACTTGCATGGACAAAACGGTCAAGGAACGCAAGGCTGCAGTGGCCGCATTCGTCAAGGGCTCAATGGAGGGGTGGAAGAGTTATCTGCAAGATCCAGCGCCTGGAAACGCTTTGATCAAAAAGGACAACTCTGAGATGAACGATGAGCAGCTCGCTTACAGTGTCACCAAGCTCAAAGAGGCTGGCATGATCACCTCTGGCGATGCTCAAAAATTAGGCATTGGCATCATCACTGACGCCAGAGCCAAGGCCAGTTATGACATGCTCGTGAGCACCAAGCTGATCGACCCCAGCAAGGTGAAACTCTCTGAGACCTACACCACTGAGTTTGTTAAAAACTTAAAAGTTTTGCCTTGAACTTTCTCTGGTTTAAAACGACCGGTTATGGTGCCTCAGATACAATGAATGCATGAATCACTCTGAAAAAAAGCCTGCGGTTGAGGTTTTATCGGCCAACAAAACCTACGCCAATGGCTACCAAGCACTTTTACCAGTCGATTTGACCATCCAAGAGGGTGAATTTGTCACCCTCTTGGGTCCTTCGGGATGCGGCAAAAGCACCTTGCTCAAAATGATTGCGGGCCTCTTGGAGCCCACCGATGGCAAGATTCTTTTGTGGCGTCACCCCATACGACAACTCGATCAATTGGGTCGAAAGATCTCTTTTGTGTTTCAGTCACCCACACTCATGCCCTGGGCCGATGTGGCGACCAACGTGAGACTGCCCCTTGACTTGGCAAACATCCCTAAAAAGCAAGCACAAGAGCGAGTCAAGGAGGCCCTGGCATTGGTGGGCTTGTCCAAGTTCGAGCACTCGCTCCCCCGAGCCCTCTCTGGTGGCATGCAAATGAGGGTCTCGATTGCAAGAGGCTTGGTCACTGAGCCCGACTTGCTCTTGATGGACGAGCCTTTTGGTGCCTTGGATGAAATCACTCGACACAAACTCGATGCCGATTTGCTCGAGCTTTGGGCCAAGAAGAATTTAACCGTCATTTTTGTCACCCACTCCATTCACGAATCTGTATTTCTCTCAAACCGCGTTGTGATGATGGCAGCGCGTCCAGGGCACATCATGCGTGAATTCCAAATCGATGAGCCCTACCCCAGAAAGACCGACTTCATGGTCACGCAGCGCTTCATGCAACAAGCCCAAGCCTTGCAACAAAGCTTAGAGCAAGCCAGCCACTCAGAGGAGGATCTTGCCGCATGAGTGAGCCCACCTCATCCCAAGCCAATGCGATTGAGCAAAAAAGGCTCACCCTTCAACGCATCCTCTACCCCCTCTTGCTGGGCCTGGTCATTCTTGGGGCTTGGCAAGGCATGGTGACCTCTTTGGAGTTACCTCCTTACTTGGTTCCATCACCTCTACTCACACTTCAAACGCTCATCAAGGACTGGCTACCACTTGCCTTGGCCCTTTGGGTGACCCTCAAAATCACACTGTTGGCCTTTGGATTGGCCACACTCTTGGGGGTGTTGATTTCATTTTTGTTCGTTCAAAATAAATTCATCGAAACCACCCTATTTCCATATGCGGTACTGCTTCAGGTGACTCCGATCGTCGCCATTGCACCGCTCATCATCATTTGGGTAAAAAACACCACCTTCTCCATGGTCCTGTGTGCGACCTTGGTGGCCTTGTTTCCCATCATCAGCAACACCACCCTGGGTCTCAAAAGTGTGGAGCCTGATTTGCTGAGCTACTTCAAACTCAACCGCGCCACCCGCTGGCAAGTCTTGACTCGACTCAGAATCCCCAGCGCATTGCCTTATTTTTTTGGTGGACTCAGAATCTCCAGTGGCTTGGCCCTCATTGGTGCAGTCGTGGCTGAATTCGTGGCGGGCACTGGAGGATCTGGCTCAGGACTGGCCTTTCAAATTTTGCAAGCTGGCTTTCAGTTGAACATTCCCAGAATGTTTGCCGCTCTCTTTCTCATCTCACTCACAGGTGTGGTGCTTTTTGCTTCCATGGCGTGGCTGTCCAAGATGGCCTTGGGTGGCTGGCACGCCAGCGAGATCAAAGAAGAGTGATCCGTTGAGTGCTTGAGTCCACAAGGTTTCAGACTTGCGCTTGATCTGGCACTGACATTTTCTTTGGGGCTGCAATGCTTCTTTTTGCCCTCACTCATTTAAACCCAGGAATTGACACCACATGAATGCACACGACATCTCACAACACTTGAGCGATCTTGAGTGGATCACAGAACCGACCCGGGTGCACAAACTCTCGCAAGATTTCTCTTGGTACAGTCCCGTGCTCAAGCGACAACTCTCAGACAAAACAGCGCAGGCTGTCGTCAGACCCAAAAGTGAAGAAGAAATCAAGAAAGTGGTGTCCCTTTGCGCGACACATGCAGTTCCCCTCACATTGAGAGGCACGGGAACTGGCAACTATGGCCAATGCATTCCGCTCCAAGAAGGCATTGTGATGGACATGAGTGCCTACAACCAAGTGCTTTGGATCCGAGAGGGTGTGGCCAGGTCTCAAACTGGCATTCGACTCTCCGAGTTTGACAAAATCGCCAAAACACATGGCTTTGAATTGCGCTGGATTCCCTCCACCTTCAGGAGTGCGACTTTGGGTGGCCTTTATGGTGGAGGATTTGGTGGAGCAGGCTCCATCAATTACGGCCCCATCGCAGCACCAGGCAACATTTTGAAAGTGCGTGTCATGTCCATGGACAAAGAGCCTGAGGTGCACGAGTTCACAGATGCCCAAGCTTTGCTCACGCACCACACCTATGGAACCAATGGAATTGTGCTTGAAATTGAATTCTCGCTCGCCCCACTTGTGGAGTGGTCTGAGGCGATTGTTGTCTTCAATGACTTTGATCATGCACTGAACTTCGCCAACGACTTTGCCACCGGCGCAGGATACCTAAAGAAAGAAGTCGCCTTCATGGCCGACCCCATCCCTGGCTACTTCACCACGTTTGCCCCTCACCTGCCCAAGGGCTGTCATGCCGTGGTGTTGGTGCTGGCACCCTCCTCTTGTGAACCCATGAAAGCATTGGCACTGAGACACCATGGAGAGGTGAGCTATTTGAAAACAGCCCAAGAGGTTCAAAGCTCAAACCGAACTTTGATCGAGCTCACATGGAATCACACCACCTTGCAAGCGCTAAAGGTTGACAAAACACTCACCTACATTCAAAGCGGATTTGATCCCACCAAGTACATGGAGCAAGTTCGAGCACTAGAGAAAGAACTCAAGCAAGAAGTGATGATGCATTTGGAGTTCATCCGAACCAAGGAAGGCGTCATGAATTGCAGTGGCCTTCAAATCATTCGCTTCAGCACTGAAGAGCGACTGAACGAAATCATGCAAATCCACAGAGATCATGGCGTTCAAATCAACAACCCACACGTCTATACACTTGAGGACGGCAAAGCGGGCAACAAATTGAATCCTGATGTATTAGGACTCAAAGACCAACTCGACCCACAAGGACTGCTCAATCCAGGCAAACTGAGAACTTGGAGCAAACCCAGCAAAGAAGCGACCCGTTGAGAAACTCCCCTTCTAGGGCCATCTCCCTCAATGCCTCAACCCGCAAAGGGTAAAAATGGCAAGCCGTGTAGCGTCAAACCCGTTAAATTGATGTGTGACACATTGAGCGCACTTTGAGCGGCCATCACCGCCAAACTCAGCTGAGTGTATTGACCCGATTGAATTTGTGCCGACCAAGCGTTCACATCGCTTGTGCTCGCATTCACTCCCAAGACATTCTGATACAAGAGTTCAATCTCTTGTGCATTGGTGAACGTGGGGCCCAATTTGGCATTCAAAGCCAATTGCATCAAATTCGCAAAGCTCATGCCTTGGTCAAGGTAGTGAATGCCAATGCCAGCATAGTCCGTTTTAGCAAGCGCAGTTGCGCCAAAAATTGCACCCAAGATCTCGGCCGTGCCGCCTCCTGACTGCAAGGGATCAAGGTCAAGAGAGACACTCAAGTCGCTGAACTGAATTCTTTGAATGGCTTGTAAGATGTCTTGGCCACCTGAGCCCACTTTATCAAGAACCAAATACAAATTGCCGCTTTTGGAAACGGTGTAATTTGTGGAAGGATGCTGTACTGGAACATTTTGAGCGGTATGAGAATAATCAACCTTACTCAAAGGGGCATAACCTATAAAAGTTTCAGCGGCAACGGTTTTGTAATCAGTTTGAGTGGCAGGTAATGCGAGGAGTTTGTCATTGAATTGAATGGCTTCAACCCCTTTGATCGCGGTCGTGAGTTGTGTGGCTCCCGTTAAACAATCCACATCGATGTAGCCATTGGTGTTTTTGGTGAGCAAATAATCGGCTTCATTGCCATTCACATACAGCACGTTGTAGCCAATCCCTCCATTGATGATGTCAAAACCACCCTGAGAGTGAATGGTGTTGTTCCCGTTGGGCGTGTTGATGACTTCCAGCGCCGTGTTGTTGAGTTGACCAATGATATCCATGATCTAGGGTAAGAGGGTGTGACACCGTCACATGAAGGTGCTAGAATTTTTTTACCACAACAGCATTTTGCCCTAAAACCATGCGCTCAATACAAACGATTACGACAATGGGAGTGCTGATTTTGCTCTCCTCATGTGGCGGCAACACGGGCACAACCACTTCACTGAGCACCCTCTTTGATGGAGCTGCAAGTGCAATTGCACCAGTGGTTGAATCCATTGTACAAAGTACCAGCGAGAAAATTTCCATCAGCCCTTTGGCCATCACCGCCTCTGCGCCCGTGAGCTATTACGCAGCCTCCAGGTTTTTAGAACAAGCGAGTTGGGGTCCAACCCCTCAAAGCATAGCCGATGTGCAATCCATGGGCATGTCTGCTTGGATTGATCAGCAACTCTTGCAGCCTCCTTCACTCTCCAACGCACCCGACTATGTGATCGACTACACGCCCGATGATGGCGTCACAGCAGTTCGCGCTGGCGAGTGGTGGCCCACTCGCTTCATGGCGATCTCGCTCTCGGGAACCGATCAACTCAGACAGCGCGTCTCTTGGGCACTTTACAACTACATTCCCGTGAACACGGGCTATGCTTATCTGATTCCTGCTTTTTTTGATGTGCTGCAACAAAATGGCTTGAGCAATTACACCCAACTCTTGAATGCAGTCACGCTGAGTGATTCGATGGCGGATTTTTTGAATTTGAATCAAAACGTGGCGGGCTCACCCAACGAAAACTATGCAAGAGAAGTCATGCAAGTCTTCTCGGTCGGCATGAACATGCTCAACCCAGATGGAAGTTACCAGACGGATTCGAGCGGTAACCCGTTGCCCACTTACACACAAACGGATGTGATCAATGCCACCAAAGCGCTCTCGGGCTGGCAAAATCCATACCTCAAAACACCTCGCACCAACACCGCCAACTATGGCGCATCCATGGTGCCTAGAAGTGGAAACAATCACGACACCACCCAAAAGGTGGTCCTTGGTAAAACCATTCCTGCGGGTCAAACCATCCAGCAAGATTTGGCAAGCTTCATCAACATTTTGGTGACCCACCCCAACACAGCGCCCTTTGTGAGCAGGCGTTTGATTCAAAGCTTGGTCACCTCAACCCCTTCTCCAGCCTATCTTTCCCGCATCTCTGCGGTCTTCACCAGCACGCAAGGGGACATGTCCAAGGTCATCAAGGCCATTTTGCTCGACCCAGAAGCCAGAGCAGGAGATGACCCCGGCAACAAAAGCGCCGTTGCTGGAAAAATCAAAGAGCCCATCTTGATCCAAAACGAGGCGCTCAGAGCGCTGGGCTGTGTGACCACCGTGTACTCCAGAAACAACCCCACCCAAGCTTTGAGCTTTGGACAAAGTCCTTACAACGCGCCCAATGTCTTTGGCTACTACTCACCCGATTACAAAGCGCCTGTGAGCTTGTTCAACGCACCAGAAGAGACTTTGCTCACCATCAATAGTCTGCAAAACTTCAACAACCTGGACTACCAGATCAATGGCACAGGGTTTGCCAATGCGGGATGCCAAATCAGCACTTTCACTGATGCAGCAACCACCTCCGATGCGGCCTTGGTTGAACTGCTCAACCAACGGTTTTTCAGAGGCGCCATGCCCGCCAACCTGCGACTGGGTGTCTCAACCCTTTTGGCAGGCAACCTCTCGAGCAAACCCGCTTTGGACAAAGTGGGCTACTTGGTGGGCATGCTCTTGTCGTCACCCATCTATGGAGTAGTGAAATGATCAATCGCCGTCACTTCATGAGACACCTTGGGGGCCTGTCTACCCTTGGCATTGGAACCTATTTGTCAACCAACTCCTCGAGTGCCTTCTCCGCTTCGTTGAGTGGTTACAAAGCCATCATTGCAATTCACTTGGCTGGTGGCAATGATGGCAACAACACCCTCATTCCGATGGATGCGGCTTACAACGACTACCAAGCGGCGCGCCCGGTTTTGGCTCTTGCAAAAACAGAAATCACGCCTCTTTCTGGCAGTTTCATGGGGCACACCTTTGGCATGAACCAAGCCTTGGCTCCATTGTTGCCGTCCTTCAATGCAGGCACCATGGCCTTCATCACCAACGTTGGCCCATTGATACAACCCACCACCGCCGCCCAGGCGCTCAAAGGGAGCGTGCAACTGCCCTCCTACCTTTACTCTCACCCTGAGCAACAAGAAATGGTCAATGGGTGGGCGGGCACACAAGACCCAAGCGGTTGGGGTGGACGAGGCATTGAGGCCATGGATCCAACATCGAGTTTGACCGCACCGTTGATCAGCTTGAATGGCGCCTCCAACAATTTGGCTCTGGGCAGACACTCTCCACTCATGAATGCCTATTCATCGGCCACAAGGTACATCGGACAAGCCGATTTGGCAACGCCCTCCAACCCATGGACCCAGGTCATGGGAGCCCTCTCACGCATTCAGTCTTCCAACCCAATTGAAAACGAATATGCAAAGGCTTTTTCTAGGATTTACAACAATTCAAGCCTTCTTTTGAACGCCAGCATGTCAACGCCAACTCCAAGTGGGTTTGGCACTGACAGCTTGTCCGCTCAACTGTCCATGGTCACCAAATTGATGTCATATTTCAGTGCCAACGGAGCAAGTCGCCAAATTTACTCCTTGCAGTGGGGTGGGTTTGACACTCACACCAACCAAAGGGGCACCAGCACCATAGGCAACATGGGCCAAGACGGGCAACTCGCCACAGTGGCCAATGCTTTGGTGTCGTTGCAAAACGCTTTGGCACAAGCAAACCTATCCAACAACGTGGCCATTTTGGTCAACACCGAATTTGCAAGGACCTTGGACCCAGCATCGGGTGCTGGCTCAGACCACGCATGGGGTAACCACTGGATGGTGCTGGGTACACCCGTCAAGGGCGCTCAAGTCTATGGCAACACCTTCCCCTCTTTGGTCAAAGGAGGGATCGACGATGCCAGTCCGCAAAAAAGAGGTTACTGGGTTCCTCAGTACTCAAGCGACCAAGTGGCCGCAGACCTTCTCCTTTGGCTGGGTCTTCAAAGCTCAAGCCTCACCGGCGTCATGCCCAACTTGAACAATTTTGCCAACAAGACCATTGGCTTCATGAACTCGTAACCCTTGCGTGACGTGCCTTCAGTGCGTGCCATTCAAACCCAATATCACTCTAGCCCATGACCACAACCTTTGGCTCATTGTCAAGCGCAAAAAGCACCAATTCAATTTACAAGGGAGATGGAGGCTACGACGTTGTTGACTACAACTTGCCGCAGTGGAACTACACCATCACGAACAATTCTGATGGCAGCATCACCGTTCGAAATAAAAACACAGGCATCACAGATACCTTGACTGGAATTTCTGAAATCGATTTCCAAGATGGGGGCAACTTAGATCTCTACATCACACCCCTACAAAGCAGTTATTCATACCCAAGCGGTAAAAATTGGGTCAACTTCTACATGGGTGCACCCAATCAAACCATCACCATTCACGGCAATGCCAGTGTTGCATTTGGGCTCTTCAATGGCACTGCCGTTAATTTGGGAGACGGCAACAATGCAGAAGATGGTGGCGTGGCTTTTTACAATTTGAATGGCACCTCGGTCAACGTGAACATGGCCGCTGGCTCCGCCACAGATTCCTTGGGCCATCAATTCACCTTCACGGGTTTTCACAACGTGAGCACTGGTGGAGGCGCCAATGACGTCTTCTTGGGGACCACAGGTGACGACTTGTTCAACATCAATTTCGGTGGAAACGGTGGGCACTGCACGGTCCAAGGCAGCGGGGGCAATGATATTGCCTCCTTTTACAACAACCCTTTCACCGACTACACCATCACTGCCAATGCCGATGCCTCTGTGGTCACTGTCTCCAGAGGTGGGTACACCGCGACTTTGAACAACATCGCAACCCTTCAATTCAGTCAAAACGGCGTGGGTCAACCCATTATTTTTCAAACCATGAGTCTCATCAACTTCAATACTCTGGGGGCCAATGCCTTGTTGGCCCACACCAACGATGGCTGGGAGGGCAGCAACCCTGGTAAACCCATCACCCTCACCTACAGCTTCATGACTGCACTTCCCAGTGCTGGAGAAGGATCCTCTGGAACTGGATTCACTGCTCCCAATGCAGCATACAAGAGCGCAGTTCAACAAATTCTTTCACAAATTTCAAACCAGACACTCCTCACTTTCAATCTTGTCAGCGATAGCACCACCACCCACGGTCAACTCGACTTTGGAGTCAACACTCAAACGGGAACACTGGGTGCCTCATATTTGCCCACAGATGCAAAACAAGCTGGGCAAGTGTGGCTCGACTCAAGTGCGCTCAACACTCTGAGCCCAGGCGGCATGGGCTACCAAGCCTTGCTCACTCAAATCGCTCACGCATTGGGTTTGAGTGCTCCGATCAGCACAACCTCGCCTGTCTCCGCGCAGTCTGTGCTTCTCTCGCAATGGAACAACAACGACTTCACGGTGATGTCGGCCAATCAGGCACCCAACATGCTTTGGCAAAGTGCACTGGGCCCCTTGGATGTTCAGGCCTTGCAGACCCTTTATGGCACGAATCCCTCCTACAGCACTTCAAGTCAGAGCTCACAAATCTTCAAAATGTCAGACCTCGCAGGTCAATCGATTCAGACGCTTGCCAGCACAGGTTCTGGCATAAATGTGCTGGACTGTTCAATGGTCTCCAGAGGCGTTTACATCAACTTGGGCGCCAACACCTACTCATCCATTGGAATTGATACCAATGGCATCACCTCTTTTGACAATATTTTCATTGGACCCAACACCAAAATTCAAAAAATCATCGGAACCGCTGACGACGATGTGATGATTGGAAATGGGCTAAATGATATTTTTGTGACGGGCAATGGCAATGATGTGGTTTTGGGTGGCACGGGCTTGAACACTGCTGTGCTCAACCAAGCTTTCAACAGCTACACCATCTCCTTTGACACTCCTAGCTCAGACTGGCTGGTGAGCGACAAGGCTGGAGTTTCTGGCTCCAAGTCGTTCAACACGGTTCAACGCTTGCAATTCACCGATGTCAATTTGGCGCTGGACGTGGGAGCGAACCAAGCTGCTGGGCAGACCGCAGAAATTCTAGGCGCTGTTTTTGGCAAGGCAGCGCTATCCAATCAGAGTTTTGTTGGTATTGGCTTAAATGCTTTGGATGCAGGCACCTCCGTTTTAAACTTAATGCAACTGGCTTTGAATTACAAACTGGGAGTGGGCTTCTCAAACGCACAAGAAATTAGTTTGCTTTACCAAAACGTATTGGGCACAGTCGCTCAAACCAGTGACATCAATCAATGGTCTGGAGTCATCAATTCAGGCCAGTACACCCAAGCGAGTTTGGCCGTGATGGCAGCACAAACCAGCCTTAACACCACCAACATCAACCTCACGGGTCTAGCTCAAACGGGCCTGGAATACACGCCATCGACTCTCTATTGACGTTTCGTTTGGCTGGACTCGCATGACCCATCACGTCTTTAAAGCCATGGGAAGCCCATGTGCTTTGACCATTCTGGGTCAAAATGAAGTTCAAACACAAACTTTAATGAATTTGGCCATCAGTGAAATTGCTCGACTTGAACAAAAATATTCTCGCTATCGATCAAGAAGCCTGATCAGTCAAATCAACCAAGAGGCAGGAAAGCATGGAATCGAGTGTGATCCAGAAACAGCTCAATTGATTGACTTTGCCTTCAAAATGCACGCTGATTCGAGCGGACTTTTTGACATCACCAGTGGCGTTTTTCGACAGATTTGGAATTTCAAGGAGCCTCGCCTGCCCACTGCCGCTCAGACGGCCAAAGCACTTGAGCTTGTGGGTATGCAGCACATCGATTGGGACGGCAAGCAAATCTTTTTGAAAAAAGCAAACATGGAGTTGGACCTAGGCGGAATGGTCAAAGAATACGCTGCGGACCGCGTTGCACTTTTACTTTATGAAGCTGGCGCCAAATCAAGCTTGATCAATCTCTCAGGAGACGTGATGGCCACCGGCGCCAAACCCAACGGTGAACCCTGGCGAGTTGGCGTCAAACACCCAAGGGATGCGGGCAAAGTGCTGGCCACATTTCCCCTGTCATTTGGAGCGTTGGCTAGCTCGGGCGACTACGAGCGAGCTTTTGAGATCGACTCGGTACGATACTGTCACTTGATCAATCCCAAAACAGCTTGGCCAGTGCATCACTGGCAAAGCGTGAGTGTTGCTGCTAACTCATGCCTTTTAGCGGGTGCTTACTCTAGCAGCGCCATGCTCATGCAAGAAAACGGCCTCGACTTTTTACGAGGTTCTAAACTTGCGTTTTGTGCAATGGATCACCAAGGCCAAGTCTTCCAAGCCTGAGCGCACTTGTTGCGCTTTAAAGACCAGAATAGTCCATGTGCACAACGTTGCAATCCAAACCCTTCAGTCACACTTTTCACTTATGCTTTTCACTCACGCTTGAGCGATGAGGGTTGACTGGCTTACTTCATCACACGAGTTCGTCTGCGCTCATTTCGTCAAGCACACCCAACCATCCGGGGTTTGCACAACTTTGACGCGATGATCAAAGACGGCTTCCATGGCCCTGTGGGTAAGAGGATCATTTGAAGCTCCCTCAAAAAACACTCCACCTTTGGCCAGCAGGCAAATCCAATCGGTTTGAAGTGCCAAATTGAGATCATGGATCACAGTGATCACGCATTGCCCTTGGTCCACCTCCTCTCTCAAGGTGGTCACCAACTCGGCCTGATGTGGGGGGTCCAAAAAAGCAAATGGCTCATCGAGCAATACCAGTGGCGCTCTGACTGCCATCGCTCTGGCAATCAACACCCTTTGCTGCTCGCCTCCAGACAAGCGAGAAAACACCTGATCTTGCAAGTTCAAAACATGAAGGCGATCCAAGGCGCGGTTGACTACGTCATCATCTGAATGGCTGTTCAAATGGGATCTCACTTGATGAGGATATCGAGCAAGCATCACGACATCGCGCACCTTAAGGCCTGAGAGCCTGGACTCGGTCTGGCCCATCCAAGACACCATTCGAGCCCGCTCAAGGGGTTTGATCGAATGGATTGATGCTCCATTGAAATGAATGTTCCCCTCAAAAGGGATCAAAGCCGCCAACGCCTTCAACAGCGTAGACTTACCCGCTCCATTGGCACCAATCACACTGACCCACTTAGAGGGCTGGAACTGTGTACTCAAGCCCTCGAGAACCACTTTGGAGCCAAGTTTGACACTCAGTTGTTGGACCTCTATGAGGGGCGAATGGATGGAAAGTCGCTCGATCATGTTCAATCCTGAGACACACCAAGAGGTTGAGTATTCATGAGCCACAACAAATAAAGTCCTCCCAATAAGGCCGTGACCAACCCAAGGGGTAACTCTTGTGGGCCAATGATGGATCGCGCCACAATGTCTGAAGCCAAAAGCAAAACAGCTCCACACAAGGATGAGAGAACGATCAAGTCTCGATAAAGCACCTGCCCTAAATTTCTAACCACGTGAGGTGCTGCCAATCCCACAAATGCAATCAATCCCAATTGACTCACAGCCACTCCAGTACACAAAGATAAAATCCCAATGAAGTGAGCTCGAGTTCTAGCCAAATCAACGCCCAAGCTCTTGGCGGTCAACTCTCCCAAGGAGAGGGCATCAAGCGCTCTTGAATAACGAAGCGACCAAAGGGTGGCCAAGATGAGTGCGCAAAACATGAGCCAAGAGGATTGATCATCAGCAAACAATGTGCTCCCCATCATGAACGATTGCAAGCTTTGTAGCATTTGGGGGTGCAAAATCCCCAGCGCTGAGCAAAGCGCCCCCATGATCACACCCACCACAACACCGCACAAGAGCAATCGATAACTGGTGAGAAAGCCTCGCGCCAAAAACACACTCAAAATCACACCCATCCAAGCTCCCAACAGCGCACTGCCTGAGAGGCCTAACCGCAACCACCATCCGGCGTGAAGCCCCACTGCGCCCATGGCAATCAATGCCAAGCTCACACCCAATGTGGCCCCCGAGGCACTACCAAGCAAATAGGGGTCGGCCAATGGATTTCGAAAAAGACCCTGCGCAACCGCTCCAGCAAGTCCCAAGAGAGCTCCACCACTCAAAGCAGCCATGGTTCTTGGCAAGCGAATGTTAAGCATCAAATCATGATCCAAATGGCTGGACAAGAGAATCCCTAAGCCATCAAAACCAGAACTGCCTGCACACAAACCCAACAACACAAGTCCCAGGGCCAGCCCCATGAACGCAATCAAGAGCGTTGAAAACTTAAACCGTGTGATCATGACTTGATTGGATCCATGGAAATGAAGAAATTGACAAAAGAGCTATCTCGAATAAGAAGAATTGATGCATTGGACCATGGATTGCATGGCCTGCACAACTCGAGGACCGGGCCTGGACAAGACGTCAAATTGTTCGGCATCGAAATGACACACGCGATTAGACTTAACGGCATCGATGTGACTCCAAGCCGCTTTGGATGACAAATCGCTCCACTCCTGGTGTCCCAACATGATGAGTTGGGGATTTTGCGCCACAATGAACTCAGGATTGAGTCTGGGAAAGGGCCCCCAGTCTCCAGAGAGAACGTTCTTTAGCCCCAAACGATTCATGAGCTCACCCAAGTAAGAACTCTGAGAGGCCGCATAATGATCCGAACTCACTTCAAAATAAACACGCTGCCCTCTTGCCCTTGGCGAGACCTTGCTCGCTGCTTGAGCAAGACCCAGCTCCACATCTGTCCATACCAGCTGGGCCTGCTCAGCAGGCACCCCTATTAATGGGGCGAGTGTAAGCATCATGCGATGAATGTCATCCAAGCTTGTCATGTCAAACTCGAGCACCTTCAGGCCCATGACGCCCAATTTTTTTTTCATGAGAGCAGATCTTGAGCTCAAAATGACCTGTGGCTTTAGTCGATAAATTTGCTCCACATTGGGATCTATCCCGCTACCCACGTTTGGCAGTTTCTCAAGAGACTTGGGCCAATTGGAGTAACGGTCAACACCAACCAAGAGAGAACAACGCCCTAAGGCACAAATCATCTCGGACAAGGCAGGCTCCAAGCTCACCACTCGCTCAACAGGCGCAGCAAAATCAATGCGATCGCCTTGATCATCCACCACGCCAAAGGCCCACGCACCAGAGAGACTCAAACTGAGGAGCACCACAGAAAAACACTTGCCCAGTAAACGAATGAGAAAAGAAGAGTCTTGGTGGTCTGGAACACACCTAGAAGCACTTGGACTCAAAAAAATCAAGGCGCCCACTTCAGACTCACAAACAGGCTTCTCCCTGGGGACGCATATGGACCTGGATAGGGTGTGTAGCCTGGAAGGTTATACGTGGTTGCGTAAACTTTATTGCCCAAATTGTCCACTCGTGCCAAAAGCTTCAAGTGAGGATCTAGCTCTTTGCTGATGTAGGCATTGAACAAAGTGTAGCCACCCATCGATTGTTTGTTGGGATCATTGGCAAAGCTGGTGCCACTGGCAACCAATTCCATGCCCACTTGAGAGGTGTTGAAGTCGCGCTCCAGCGTCAAGACGCCGTGCTCTTTGGATCGCCCTATGAGTTGTGCACCTGTGGACAGGTCTTTGGGGTTGAGCTCATCAAGAGAGGCTTTGATCAACAAAGGCCCGATGCGAGTTTGTCCACTCAAGCTCACCCCCTGCAGCAAGGCTTGGTTGACATTGAAATAGCAATAAAAACCTGCCGCACACAAGACGCTTGAGTTGGGGTTGCCCATGATCAAGTGGTCGATATGATTGCGAAAAGCTGTGATCTTCCATTCATCTGCACCTTGAGCATAAATCAAGCTCATCTCTGTGTTTTGGCTGGTCTCGGGCTTGAGAGCACTGACCCCATAACTCGAGTAAAGCTGATAGAGCGTGGGGGAACGAAAGGCAGTGCCAGTTGAGAGGACTGACTTGAGAACAGACGACCACTGATATCCATAGGACAATGAGGACGAGGGATGATCTCCAAATGCACTGTCATGATCCATTCGGCCATTCACTTGTAGTGCATGTGCAGCCCATTTGACTGCGTAGGCCAAGCTCACTCCCGCATCATGCCGAATACCACTCACTGGGTCATCCGTTGGTGTTTTGAGCCGATCATCTTGAGTTTCCATGATGACACTCACATGCTGATCATTCCAGCGCCAATCGTTTTGAAGAGATGCGTTTGTGAGTGTCGTGTCATAGTGGCCAAAGCCATAATAATTCAAACTGGTGAGGGTTTGACTGAGCACAACCAGGCTTGAGTGCACTTCATCCCATCGAGAGTGCAAACTCAAACCTGTGGTACCCAACCGATACCCCATGGTCTGCTTGGGGTCGCCTTGAGCGTCGTTGTAATCACTCACCAAGTGATTGCTCAGGTGGGTGAACTCGATGCGCTCATCTGGCGTCAAAGTCAAACCAAGCTTAGAGTGAAAAGCATTGCTTGAATACCCATCGTTTTGCGAAGGCATGGAATTGGGCAAGGTATTGAAACCTGTGCTTCGTGTTTGCGAAACGCCCAAGTGATAATCCAAGTGCTCACTTTGCCCACCCACACCTGCACTTTCCTTGACCGTCCCATAACTGCCCACTCCCATTTGAAGGTAGGGCTCAAAAGTTGAACTTGCCTTTTTGGTGAAAATTTGAACGACGCCACCGATGGCATTGGATCCATAAAGTGCAGCGGCAGCACCTCTTAAGACCTCAATGCGATCAATCTCACCCAAGGGTATGGCCTCCCAACTCACACCGCCAGAGAGATTTTGCGAATCGACCCTAACCCCATCAATCAAGACGGCAGTGAACTCGTTACTGGCTCCACGAAGATAAACACTGCTCACAGCGGCTGGACCGCCATTTTGGGACACCTGCACACCTGCCACTCTGGACATCAATTGGGGGAGTGTGTCAACGCCGCTGTGCTCAATTTGAGCAGAGCTGATCACCGTGACATCGGCCATCACTTGAGCCAAAGGCTCAAGTGAGCGAGTGGCGGTGACGGTGACATCAGCCAGCTGAGCGATGGGAGTTTGTGCGTTTACCGAGTGCGCAGTTAAAAAGATGAAAATTTGAACGCAAAAGCTCAATGCGTGTGAGCTGACTTTTGGCCGGTGAATCGCGCCAAGGGTTTGATTAGAGATGAGCATCTCAATCCTTTGAAACAAGAGCAATGATTGCCTCATCCCCGTGAGGTGCATCAAACAAAATTTCGAAAGGAAATGGACAAGTTGGCATCGGCAAACACCAAAGTCAAGCCTTGGTCCACCGATTGAACAGCTGGTGCTTGTGCCACGAATGCATCCCGTTCGCGAAATTTCACCTTGATGGCCGGTATCCGGGCTCACAAATTTCAGTGCATCACCTTCCCAAGCCCAAAAGGCCCAGTGGTCTATTGATACACCTGGTCTGCTTTATAAAAAAAGCGGACATTTGCTACCGTTGCGGGGACAGCACACTCACGTGTTTCCCGTTTAACTTCATTTGCATGAAGCACCATCAACAAATAAATTATACAGTTGGGCGCTCGAAACGTTAAGGAAAGATGAGCGGCTACTTATAGGGGTTTTTGCCAACTGAGAGACAAACCTCCTCGCATTGGCTGGACGTAGGTTTTGGCCGATTTGGGGTCAGTAGCCACTCCAGCCATTAAAAAGCCAATCCCTGCCCCCATGTAGTTGTCCTTCCAGTAATGCTTTTGAGCAGCCACTCTCGCATATGCAGTCAAGAGAGAAGCGCCGTAGTACCAATTGGCCGTCGAGTCGCCATACCGAATATCCACATAGCGAGCAGTAGCGACCGCGACTGCAGTGTGATTGGATGGAAAACTATCGTATCCAGAGCCATCGGGACGCATTTCTTTGTGTTGATTCTTGATGACCTCATCCACAACGACCGTTCCCCAAACGGACAGGGCCAGGTCTTTGATCCCATCATCGTCGTTCTTGAACCAAGACTGAGCGGAAGCAGCCAGCGGGGCGCCAACAGCCAAAACGGTTGAAAACTTATCCCAAGACTGAGTCGACTCCGCGCAAGCCAAAGACGAGATGCACAAAAAGCTCAATAAAAAGAGTCGACGCAGCATTTGTAATTCCCATTTCATAAAGAGCTCACCAGAACTCAGGTCAAAAAAGCAAGCATAAGGTAAAAGAAACACCTGTGACGCATCTTCACCTTCGCCCTAAATTCATGCACGCTTTCGCGAAAACACCAACCCACCCCAGAGCACAAACAAGAGCAATGGGACCAGCCCGATGTTGATCATTTTTACCCAGAACTGAAGTGTTTCACTCTCGATGCGCAAATCTTTTCTCAAGTTCCTCAGCTCCAAGCGAGTCTGGCTCTCCTGAACTTTGAATTGGTCAATTTGAGCTTGCTGCTCTTTTGACAAGATGGCAGCGCTTTGTGCATCTGTTTTACTCTTTTGCAAGGCTTGCAAGGACTCTTTGGTTTTTTGCAAATTCTCCTCCAAATCCTTGATCTTGCCGGTGTAGGCTTGTTGTGCTTTGACTTGCATCTCATTGATGAGCGTCAATGGGCGGGTCATGCTTTGACGGGTTCGCAAAGAGACCAGTGCATCATCTCCAGCGTACTGATCAACCAAGGCCTGCAAAAAGGCCAAATTTCCATTGGTTGGATAAACAATTTTCTGACCAAAAATCTGCTGAATTTCAACGGCCACCTCATTGTTGATGAAATCCGAGTCAGCAATCACAACCAATGAGTTGTTCGAATGGGTTTGCATGAGTTGCGGTTCTTGGGAATCGGTGGTGCCACTGGAAGCGTCTTTCCCTGTGGATGCTGAGGCAACTTTTGGGTTTGCATTCAAAGGCGGAGCTGACTTGCCTTGAGAGGAATCTACATTAGGAGATTTCGTTGCCAAGGGAGAGCCTTGGGGAAATGCCGTTTTGAATTGACCCGTCAATCGCACTGCCAATGGGTAATTCAAATTAGAGGGCTTGAAATTTCGAATGGCTTGATCGCCTCGCAAAGTGCCATCCTTGTTCGCAACAAGAGTGGAGTCTTTGGAGCTGTGGATGAGCACTTCAGCCTTGAGTCCAGGCACATCACTCAGGCTTAAAGCACCTGAGAAAGCAAACAAAGTGGAGCCCAACTTGGCGGTTGCGATGTCGTCCAAGTTGTAGGCGTCTGTATTGAGCGAGAGCAAAGTTGGCATGGACTGTGGACCTCTTCCAGACATGAATTGCATGTCGGAGAGCATCTTGCTCGAATCCAAAGTGACGCCCCATGTTTTCGTCAGGGCATCCAAAGTCGAAGCGGTTCCACCAGGGGCCGGGCCACTGGGTCCTTGAACAATATCGAAATAAGCGTAAGGATCAAGCAAAGCAATCAATTTACCGCCACGCATCACAAACTGGTCCAAAGCGAAGAGTGTGGCCTCGGAGATGTTCTTTGGATGTAAAACGATCAATATTTTGATGTCTGCAGGAATAGATTGTGCGTCAGCAGAAATGCTCGTCACCTTGTAGTCGCGCTCGAGTTCACTCACGAAAACTTGCTTCTCTGTTGGCGGCACGCCCATCATTGGCATGCCAGACGATCCGAACACTGGCAAAGGACTCATGATGCCCACTTGAACACTGGCCGGTTGGGCACTCTTGGAGAGAGCCTTGACAATGTCGTACTCCAACAAGCGCTCACGCTCAAGGGTGATGGCTGGGATGGTTGTTTTTTGGTCGCCAACTTCAACCACCATCCCAAGGTAAAAGTGCTCTCCATTGGAGAGGGACTGTGCACCAATGCCCGCCAAATTTGCAGCATCTTCTAAGTCCGTGTCGGGCTCTGGATCAAGTCTTTCAATGCTGACTTTTCCATGCGCATTGGCCTTGAACTCCTCAATCAAATCATCTACTCTAGAAGCAAATCCTTTCAATGCCATGGGCATGTTTTCATTGTTTTTGGAAAAGTAGAACTTGATCTTGACAGGAGATTGAATCCCATATAGTACTTTGAGTGTTCCATCCGACAAGGTGTAAATTTGACCCTCGGTTAGATCGATTTTGGAGTAGACATAACTCCCCGCCCAATTGACCCCAATGACCAAAATCAAAGCCAAGAGAACCAACAGTGATGTGTGTTTACTATTTTTAAAGTTCATGTCAGCTCCTCAACGAATGCTTGTTTTGCGAATCACAATACCACTGAGGTACAGATAAAACACAGTTGTTGAGGCAAAGTACAAAAGATCTCTTGAATCGATCACACCACGTTGAAACCCATCAAAGTGCGATAGAAAAGAAAAATTTGCAAGGGTTTGAATGGATTCTTGACTGATCCATCGCGATAGAAGATCGGTCACAGGCGAGAATCCTAGCAAGATGATGAGCAAGCAAGCGATCACGGTCACAATGAAGGCAATGACTTGGTTGCGAGTAATGGATGAAGCCAAGCAAGCAAGAGCCAGATAATTTCCAGCCAATAAAACACATCCAAAGTACCCCGTCAATATGGCACCGTTGTCCGGAGAACCCAGCCAATTGACGGTCAAAACCATTGGAAATGTGAGCATCAAGGCCACGCACAAAAACGCCCATGAGGCCAAGAACTTACCAACAATGGCTTGCCAAATGTCAATGGGCAATGTCATGAGCAACTCAATGGTTCCCAGTCTGTACTCCTCAGACCAAAGTCTCATGCCTACAGCAGGTACTAAAAAAATGAGCAACCAAGGCATCCAGTTGAAAAAGGCAAAAAGGGAAGCATCATCGCGTTCAAAAAAACCTCCCAAAGTGAAAGTAAAGATTCCACAAAGCAACAAAAAGGAGATCAAAAAGACAAAGGCCAATGGTGACTCAAGATAAACACCCAGTTCTCTTTTAAAGATGGATGAAGTGGTTTTCCAAGTGGTGATCATGCTTTGATTCCTGTATCTGAGGATGTATCCGATTGCGTGATTGACCTGAAAAAATCATCAAGCCGACCCGTAGGCGACATGGACTTGAGTTCAACGGGGCTGGAGTTGGCCACGATTTCGCCATGATTGATGATGATGGCACGTGTGCACACGGCCTCCACCTCCTCCAAAATATGTGTCGAAAATATGATTGCTTTATCCTGTCCCATTCTTGAGATCAACTGCCGGATCTCATGCTTTTGATTGGGATCCAAGCCATCGGTTGGCTCATCCAAAATCAAAACATCTGGATCATGAATCAAAGCCTGCGCCAAACCTGTTCTTTGTTTAAAGCCTTTGGAGAGGGTCTCAATGCTTTGATAAAGAACCTTCTCTAGGTGGCACAAGCTCACCACTCGCTCGATACAAGATGCTTGCTCAGATGGGGCAATGCCTCTGATTTCAGCAATGAACTTCAAAAAAGAGTGAACCTTCATCTCCTGATACAAGGCAGAGGACTCAGGCAAGTAACCAATCATCGCTTTTGTAAGCAAGGGATGCTCTTGAACGTTGATGCCACCAACGCTCACTCGTCCAGCGCTTGGCTCTAAAAATCCAGTCAAGATTCTCATGGTGGTTGATTTACCCGCTCCATTGGGTCCCAAAAAACCCAAGACCTCTCCTCGATTGACCTCAAAGGATAAGTCTTTGAGGACCACGTGGCCATCAAAGGATTTACTCAAGTGTTCAACGCTAATCATTCGCAATTCCTAACAATGAAAAAAACACTGAACGAAAAATGGTCATCAAAGCTCAAAAGGAGCGTTTTTGAAGTGTTTGATCAAAAAATCAATCAGCACGACCACCTTGGCTGCAATGTGCTTCTTGGATGGATACAAGGCATACACACCCAATTCAATAGAGCGGTACTCGGGCATGATTTCGATGAGCTTTTTTTGCTTCAGTTCTTCATACACCAAGAAACTCGGCTGCAATATGATACCTTGAGATGCAAGAGCAAGCGCTTTGCAAGTATCCCCACTGTTGGTTCTGAAATTGGGGTTGGTTTTCACTGTTTCAAGACCCTGGGGGCCAGCAAAACTCCATTCATCCTTTCCAGCAAAGTAGCTGTAGGCAATGACATCGTGATGCTGAAGATCAGAAGGGCGACTCGGAGCAGTATGCTTGAGCAGATAATCTGGGGAAGCGCAAAGGACCATGCGAGTTGTGGTCAGCCTTCGACTGATGAGCGTCGAGTTTTGCAGCTCTGCAATTCGAATGGCCACGTCAACACCCTCCTCCACCAAATCGATGACTCGATCAGAGAGGTTGAGCTCGATTTGAAGATGAGGGTAAAGAGTCCTGAACGCCCCCCAAATCGGAGCCAAATGAAGCAAACCAAAAGTCACTGGTGCATTGATGCGCAACACTCCACTTGCCTGCCCATTCCTGCGGGTGATTTCGCCCTCAGCCTCCTCCAAAAGTGACAGTATTTCTTTTGCTCGCTCAAAAAATATTTGCCCCTCAGAAGTCAGCGAAAGTCTTCGAGTCGTGCGGTTGAGCAACCTCACTCCCAAGCGAGCTTCCAAATCTGCGACATAACGAGAGGTTGCAGCTTTGGTCAACCCCGAAGCCTCAGATGCGCGCACAAAGCTTCCCGCTTGAACCACGCTCACAAAGGTGTTTAACTCCAAGAATCGATCCATGATTTGCTTTCGCCTCAAACAAATAGGATTCTATCGACACAAAGAATGAATTGGGTTTGAAGCACCACTATCCATTGGTGAGCGGAGGCCAGTCACATGGAACGGCAAAGGGTGATGAAACATGGGAATGCATTTGCCGCTCAAAGGCAATAAGCTGCCATTTACTTTGTAAAGGCAATACATCAATGCTTAACAGTGTAAAGTTTTAATGACCTAGGCTAGAAAAATATCCAATTGAATCAATGCTTTGCCTTGATTCAAAGTGAGAAAAATCAAGGACCGAGACAAGACCCGAGAGCAACGGGTACGTTAAATGCTCGACCCCATGCATGCAGAGCACGTGTCAAATTTCTATTGATCACGATTTACTTTAGCAAAATTCAAACCAACTCAATTTGACACAAGGAGATCATCATGGGCATGGGTATCGCATCCTCAACTTCGCCTCTTCTCACACAAAGCACAACTGTCAATCCTTGGCAGCAACGTCAACAAAACATGAACGCTTTAAAGTCTGCCTTGCAGACTGGTGACTTGAGTGCAGCACAATCGGCATTTGCGGACATTACAGCCAACAACCCCAATGTCAACCCTAATGGCCCCTTGGGACAAATCGGTCAAGCCCTTCAAACGGGCAACATCAGCGCGGCTCAGCAAGTTGCTTCGTCTTGGAAGAGCTCTCATGCCTCTTCGGCTATGGGCAATCGGTCCACTTCAGGCCAAACAAGCTTACAAGATACGCCCTCCGCGTTCTTGAGTGCCTTGGTCAATTCATTTAACCAAGCAGGCATCAATCTCTCCAACGTTGGCCCTCTCGCCCAAAACCAGTCCAGCGCCTCCGCCTCAGCAACTTCATCGACCTCAATCGGCCAGTCAAGCACAACCCCCATCAACAACAATACTGGCTCAACTCAAAATGCCAGCAATTCAGCCAGCGTCCAAGATGTTGAGGCCTTTTTACAAAACTTGTTAATGGCTCTTCAATCCCAAAGTACAACCAGCGCTGGCTCAACCACACCAGTTGCGAATGCAAGTGCATCAGGTACAACAAGCACCCAAGTGGCTGCAACTTCCACCACCGCAAGCACCACCACAGGCACGACGAGCACCTCCACCACCGCTTCGACGAGCGCCAACCCAAGCAGCGGAAATGTTCATCGAGGTGGAGGTCACCACCATCACTATAGCGAGGGCTCCAACACACAGTTGAGCTCCAATTTGCAAAATTTGATCTCTCAACTCACCGCAAACTCTTCAATCGATTCGACTGCTGGAGCATCTGACACCTCAGGTACCAGCAGCGTTGCAACTGCAGCATCAACAGCTAGCTCCACACCGCTGAGTCAACTCCAGCAAAGCTTCAATCAATTGACAGCAAACGCCAATTCATCCTCCTCAAACTCACTCACGGCTTTTTTGCAAAATTTCTCACAAAACCTCCAATTCATGAGCACCTCAGGCAGTCTTCTCAATACTCAAGCCTAAAAGGTTTCATTCGATTGACCATAAAGACGCATTGCCAATCCACTGAATAGCTCTTAACTCCAAGCACAAAGATTGCACTGATCTTTGTGCTTTTTTATGTCCAACATTATTTTAAGGACCCTGTGTCTGCTGGATCGGAACAAACCCGGGCATTTTGAAAAGAACATTACAATGAACGGCGTTTAAAAATTCAAGCACCAAGGAGATACGACATGCGCCAAAGAATCAATTTGTCAAAGGCCATCCCAGCTGGGTTGTTATCAATTTTCACCCTATTGAGTAGCCTTCAAGCCAAGGCCGACACGTTTGAGATCAACGTCATATTGCCTCAAACAGGTGGCGCGTCTTTTTTGGGTAAAGCTGAACAGCACGCCATTGAACTGGTTCAAAAATCAGTCAATGCGACGGGTGGCATTCAAGGTCATCAGGTTCAGTTCAACTTCTTCGATGACCAATCCAGCCCACAAACGGCCGTGCAAATGGCCAATAAAGTCATGGCGTCTCACCCTTCTGCCATCCTAGGGCCATCGATTGTGGCCATGTGCAACGCAGTTGCACCTTTGGTTCAAGCCAACGGTCCTTTGATGTATTGTCTTTCTCCAGGCGTACACCCACAAAAAGGCAGTTACGTATTCACCTCTAGCGTCTCAACGCTTGACTTGGCGAATGCCCTTGTGCGCTACTTCAGACTCAAAGGCTGGAGCCGAGTCGCTCTCATCACCAGCAGCGATGCAAGCGGTCAAGACGCAGAACGTGGCATCAAGGAAGTGTTCTCTTTGCCTGAGAACAAGGACATGAAATTGGTTGAAAGTGTGAACTTCAACCCAACCGATGTGAGCGTGTCTGCTCAAATTGAACGCGTCAAAGCCGCACAACCTCAGGCATTCATCGCCTGGAGCACGGGTGCACCCATTGCCACCATTTTCAAAGGAATCATTCAAGCTGGCCTCAATGTGCCTGTTGCCACCACCGATGGCAACATGACATTTGCACAAATGAAGCAATACGCAAGTTTCTTGCCCAAAGACCTTTACTTCCCCGTTGGCATGTGGGCTGCACAAACTGGAACAATTAAAGTTCCAGCAGAAGTGAAAAAAGCACAAGATGAGTTTTATGCGACATACAAGGCAGAAAACGCAATGCCCGATGCAGCGTCCAATCATGGCTGGGGGCCTGCAATGGTGCTGGTGGATGCTTATCGCAAATTGGGCATCAATGCCACCTCAGCTCAACTGCGAGAGTACATCTCTGGCATCAAATCTTACCCTGGCATCAATGGCAGTTACGACTTTGATGCGGTTCCACAAAGAGGCTTGAGTGTGCAAAACGCGATCGTTACTCGCTGGGATGCATCCAAAGGTGCGTGGGAAACCATGAGCCAACCAACCGGCATCCCACTTAACAAGTAAAGAGACTTTCAAAGTAAAGGGAGTTTTGTGGAACAAGCGATTCAAATATTCATAGGTGGATTGCTCCAAGGCAGCGTGTTTGCCATCGTTGCTTTGGGGTTTTCTTTGGTCTTTAGGGTCACTGGCGCCATCAACCTTTCACAAGGTGCATTTTGCATTTTGGGTGCCTTGCTCACCTACTCTCTCCAAGACTCCTATGCGCTTCCCGTTGCATTGGCTTGTTTGATCGCAGCACTACTGACCCTTTTGATCGGGGCTTTGATTGGAAAGCTCATCTTCGTTCCCGCACTCTCCAAGCTTCCCATCAGCAGCATGCTGATCCTCTCCGCAGGACTTTTGACGCTTTTGGAGGGTCTGGCTCTGGTCATTTGGGGCAGTCAACCCTATGCATTGGCTGCATTTTCTGGCGAAGCACCATTTGAGATAGCTGGTGTTCGCATCAGCACTCAAGGCTTTTGGATTGCAGGTGTCACCTCTTTGGTCATCTTGGGTCTTTGGTATTTGCTCATGAAAACGCCAACTGGAAAGGCTTTGAGAGCATGCGCAGAAAATCCAATGGCTGCCCAATTGATGGGTATCGATGTTCCCAAAATGGCCTTGGCCAGTTTCATCTTGTCAGCCTGCATTGGTGGCTTGGGTGGCATCATGGTTGGGCCCATCACCTCGTTGCAATTTGACACGGGTCGATTCTTCACCATCTTTGGCTTCATTGCGGTGGCCATTGGAGGCCTAGGCTCATTCATGGGCTCTGTCGTTGGAGGATTACTCCTTGGAGTGGTTGAGCAAATCGCTGCGGGATACGTGTCCTCATTGTTTGCAAACACCATGGCCTTTGCGCTACTGCTTTTGGTTTTACTCTGGAAGCCCAATGGTTTATTTGCAAGTGCTTCGACACGTCGTACCGATGTCAGAGAGGACCACAGGATTTACCCTCCCATTGTTCGATTAAGGGGTAAAACAGCTTGGTTGCTGAGCACTGCGGCGATCTTGATATTTGCTTGCCTGCCCTTTGTGATTTCTTCTGAAAGCATCATGGGCTCTTTGGTGATTGCCTTGATTTTGTTCATTGCTCTTTTGGGGCTTGATGTTTTGATGGGATTCACTGGCCAAGTGAGCCTTGGACAAGCTGGCTTCATGGCCATTGGTGGATATGCTGCCGCCATCTTGGTCACTCAATATGGACTCACTCCTTTGGAGGGGACTTTCATAGGAATGATCTGCGCTGTGATCTGCGCCTTTGCGCTGTCCATTTTCACCATGAAATTGAGAGGTCACTACTTGGCCTTGGCTACATTGGCTTTTGGACTATTGGTGGACTCTCTGACCGTGGGCCTGACCGATCTAACGGGTGGCCCATCGGGATTGGTGGGCATCCCCTCGTTCTCAATTGGAAGCTACGCATTTGACACAACCCAAAAAATGTATTTCTTGGTATTGCTGACTGTCGTGGTGTTGCTGATGCTGCTCTTTGGCGGATTGACCAGAGGCTTTGGAAGAGCATTGCAAGCGGTCAGAACGGATCAAACTGCTGCGAATGCATTGGGCATCAATGTCGCCAAGTACAAACTCATTGCCCTATGCATCAGCGCCATGTTGGCTTCACTCGCAGGCAGCTTGTACGCTTTTTATTTCCACTTTCTCTCACCTGAGATGGTTGGTACCCCTCGATCATTGGAGCTGATTGCGATGTTGGTCTTGGGTGGAGAAGGCACTTTGGTTGGCCCCTTCATTGGCTCAGCCATCTTGACCCTTTTACCGACCCTCATCCAGTCCTTGGCTTCATACAAAACCTTTGCAACTGGTGCCCTTTTGGTGCTTGCAGTGCGGTATTTGCCTGGAGGCATTTACAGCAATATCTTCCAATACATCAAGCAACTTGCATCAAAAGACAAAAGCAAGATTGTTTCAGCGAAGAAGGAGCCACTAGCATGAGCACCTTGGCACTGCAAATCAAAAACATATCCAAATCGTTTGGCGGCGTGAGTGCCGTTGATCAAGTCTCCTTTGATTTGGTTCAAGGTCAACTCACGGCTCTCATTGGACCCAATGGCGCTGGTAAAACCACGCTCTTTAACTTGATCACCAACTTTTTCAAGCCCGATTCTGGCGAGGTATTGCTGTTTGGACAAAGTCTGAGTGGACACACTCCCGGTGAAATCGCCACCATGGGTATGCTCAGAACCTTTCAGAGTGCTCGCATCTTCCCTGGAATGACGGCACTTGAAAATACCTTGGTGGGAGCTCACCTTCAAATCCAAGAATCCCCACTGGCACAAATGCTGTCTTTGCCCAAAGTGCGGTCCCATGAAAAGCAACTCACTCTTCGTGCAGAGGCATTGCTCGATCTCGTGGGACTTCTTGGTGAGCGCAACACACCCGCAACTGATCTGCCCATGGGAGCGCAAAAGATACTCGAAGTGATCCGTGCATTGATGGGCAAGCCCAAAGTTTTGCTTTTGGATGAACCTGCTGCAGGACTCAATGACAGTGAAACTGCTGAATTGTCTTCCCTCTTGAGAGCCATTCGAGATAGCGGTATCACAGTGGTGGTCGTTGAGCACAACATGTCGCTGGTGATGGGAGTTGCTGATCACATTGTTGTTTTGGACGCTGGCAGAGTGCTCGCCAACGGCACTCCCATTGAGGTGCAAAACAACAAAGCCGTGATTGAGGCCTACATTGGCAAAGAAAATCCAGGAGTCCAATGATGCTTGAAATTCAAGGATTGAGCACAGGCTACGGTCCAGATGACGTCATCCATGACATCAACCTCAATGTCAGAAAAGGTGAAATTGTCGCGTTGATCGGCGCCAATGGAGCGGGCAAATCCACACTTCTCAAATCCATTTCAGGTCTCTTGAAGATCAGAAGTGGCGAAATCACTTTCAACAATCAATCGATTAACTCTCAAACCACCAAGCAACGTGTCACGCAGGGTTTGGTGCACGTGCCCGAAGGGCGTCAAGTTTTTGCAGGTCTATCCATCAAAGAAAACCTTTGGCTTGGAGGAAATGGGCATGCAACCCTCAGCACACAGGAGTCAGAGCTTCGCATTCAAGACATGTGCGAGCGCTTTCCCGTCTTGCAAAGTCGACTGGAATTGGCTGCCGGCAACTTATCTGGTGGTCAACAACAAATTTTGGCCATTGCCAGAGGGCTCATGTCTAAGCCCAAACTCCTTCTCTTGGATGAGCCTTCGCTTGGTCTGTCGCCAATCTTGGTGAGCGAGATTTTTAAGTTGATTGTGACTTTAAGAGAGCAAGGGGTTTCCATTTTGCTCTCCGAACAAAACGCCAAGCAGACCCTGGCCATTGCAGACAGAGCCTATGTATTAGAGGGCGGTCGCATGGTCTTGCAAGGCACAGGCAAAGAGTTGCTCAACGACCCACAAGTGGCGCAACGCTATTTGGGTGTGGGTAAAAAAGTTGAGACCTTGAGCCAAGAAGATGCATTGAGCTTGTCAAATCGATTGGCCGACATCTTGGCCCATTGAGGACAAAGCAAAGCGGGCACGAGCAAGGAACTCAGCGCAGGTGCATGACCATGAAAAAAAGTCTCTGTGCCTAGGGCAAAGCAACTAGACCAAACGCTCACCAAAACGCTTGGCCAAATCGTTGAAGTGATCCGCGTTGACCATCTTTTGCCGCTCCTTGAACATCATCAATTGATCTTCAACGCCAACAATGGAGCCTTGCTCGTGCAAATGGGTGAGACATTTCTGCATGGCCAACAATGAAGCTTGCAACGCAATGTTGGCATACAAGACCACTGAATAACCCATATCGGCCAATTCCTTTTGGCTCAACAATGGCGTCTTGCCACCAATGACCAAATTGCAGACATGGATTCCAGGCACTTCTTTGGGAATGGCGATCATTTCATCCACAGACACAGGGGCCTCAATGAATAGAAAATCAGCTCCTGCCTCCTTGTAGGCCAAAGCCCTCTCAATCGCCCCTTCAAGACCTTCAATCGAGCGCGCATCGGTTCGCGCCAAGATCATCATGTTGTCATCTTCTCTGGCATCGACAGCAGCTTTGAGCTTTTGGACCATTTCGAACTTGGAGACCACTTCCTTTCCCTCAAAATGCCCGCATCGCTTTGGAAAGGTTTGATCTTCAAGCATGATGGCATTTGCCCCTGCTCTTTCGAGAACTTTTATGGTGTGCACCACATTGATGGCGTTTCCAAAGCCTGTATCCCCATCGACCAGCATTGGAATTTCAACCACGTCACGAATTGCACTGACATGTCCGGCCAACTCAGACAAGGATACCAATCCAATATCGGGTACGCCTAGGTAGGTGTTGGCCACAGCTGCTCCACTGACCATCAACATCTTGTGTCCAGTGGACTCAATGACTCGAGCAGCCAAGGCATTGGCTGCACCTGGCATCAAGTGACCTGCGCCAGGGGTTAACAATTGGCGAAATTGTTGGTTGATCTTCGCGTTTCTAGTACTCATGGCAAAAGCATTTCAGAATTAAAAAAGGGAGAATTGATGATTCATTGTAATCAACTATGCCCTTGGCCTTAAAATTCAACTTGTGCGTTGATGGACACAACCTCAATGGCGTTTCTGACCTGGATCCATACAAAAATCTCCCCCTTTGGGCATACCATGCATCAATCCATTTACCTTAAAAAAAAGATCCTCCTATCGGCCATTTTGGGACTGCTCTTGAGCAACGTTGCTTGGGCTGCATCAGAGGAAATTCAAGTCTACTCCGACGACAAGGAGGAAGCTGGGCACACCAGCATTGATTTTCATAACAATTACGTCACGCACTCAAGATCAAAGCCGGAGTATTTAGGAGAACAAGCACCAAACGGTGTTTACCGATTGACTCCAGAATTCAACTTGGGCTTGACAGACACGTTGGAGTTTGGGGCCTACTTGCTCACGACCCGATCGAATACGGGTGAGTGGAATTCCCAGGGCTACAAATTCAGATTGAAATACATTGCCCCCCACGAATCCGAGGGATTCTATTGGGGCTTGAACTTAGAGACAGGAAAACAAAATCTCGCCGTTTCTCCAACGGCCTACAACAGTGAATTGAAGACCATACTTGGCTGGAATTCATCGAAATGGAACTACGCAATCAATTTCAACACGGGGGGAAGCTCTAACTCGGGCAGTGAGCCTTTGAGCGAGGACATTGATTTTAAAATCAACTACGTCTACAGCGATTTCACTCAAGTGGGCATTGAGAGCTACAACGAAATGGGACCATTGAGACACTTCCAAGGACTCAGCAGCAACAGCAAAACCCTTTTTGCAGTGATCGACACCGAAGTTGCAGGCCATGAAGTGAATGCTGGAATTGGAAGGGGCCTCAACTCCAACTCCGATCAATGGATCATCAAGTTCATCGTGAACACAAAGTTTTAAACCACTTGTCCCCTCTCTACCAATAGCGCTCAAAGCAACTGAGCCATAGATTTTGAATGGCCTGAATCTCTGGCATCAATTCATCTTTCTTGTACATCAGATTCGACTCTGCCAACCTCGCTTGGTGCTGCAATTGCCGCAAGCGTCGATATGCATTTGCAGCAGGATCCCCAACGCCATCGATCAACAAATTGAGGTTTTGAGAAAGCTTCAAAAGCGCGATGTTGCCTTGATTTTCCAATAACTCGGGGTGCGACCAAGCATGTGAAAGAATCAAAAATTGAACCACAAATTCAACATCAATCATCCCGCCCGGGCTTTGCTTGATATCGAAATCACTTTCGCGCAACTTGGATGCCTTCCACATCATTTGCCGCATTTGAGTGACGTCATTTTTAACTTTTTGAGGATCTCGCTTTCTTGAGATCACCTGAGATCGGATTTTATTGAATCGATCTTGCATTGAAGCTTCACCCACACAAAAACGAGCCCTGGTCAAGGCCTGATGCTCCCAAGTCCAAGCGTTGTTTTGATCAATTTGCAACTGATAGCGCTCAAACGCAGTGATTTCACTCACCAACAACCCCGAAGACCCGTTGGGTCTTAGTGCACTGTCGATTTCGTAGAGGTCACCATCTTGGGTCTTCAAAGTGAACCAAGTGATCAGCTTTTTGGCCATCTTGTTGATCAACTCATACTCGACACCACATGTTTCGTCATATAAAAACACCAAATCCAAATCACTTCCGTATCCAAGCTCCAGGCTACCCAATTTACCGTAGGCGACCACAGATAAAGGAGATTGCTGGATTTGATCGGGTCTCAGAATAGACCAAATCCAGTCTGTGGCAACTCTGACGATAGAGTTGGCCAATGCACTCAGGTCGTCAGCCACTTGCTCAAGCGTCAAATGACTGGATAGATCCTGCACCAAAATTTTAAACATCGCAGAGTGATGAGCTTTCCTGAGCAACGCCAAGAGATTTTCCTCATCATCATTACCCTCAAGCCTGAGGAATTCACGTCTGTCTTGCAGCACACGCTCGAAATCTTGCGAATCGAATCTGAGAATGCTCTCAATCTCCATCACCAATTCAGTGACCACGCCGGGATAGCGAGACAAATATTGTTGACTCCAATTTGAAGCGCCCATCAACTGCATGACTCGCAACAAAAGGGCTGGATTTTCATCAAACAAAGACCAGTAGTTGTCCCGCCTCAGCAAGGGCTCTACCCACTCAAACCAAACTTTCACCTGGTGAGCGTTGATCTCACTCGATTGCAACCACAATTGAATGTGTTGCAAAATGCGGTGAATTTTTTGCCTCCTTGAGCTCGACAACAAATCCATTGAGTCTTGCCTTCTTGAATCCTTTTGCTCTGTGCGCAAACGCTCGTCAATGGCATCAAAAAAGTTCAAGCAGACACTGGAGACTGTAAAAGGATGTGGCAAGCCTTGGGTTTGATTGATCCAATTCGCCAAGTTCAGACAAGCTTGCCGCAAATTCTCCGCCTGGACCCCGAGAAGCTTCTCGGGGTTGTGCTCAGAGAGTTTGGAAGTGGGTTGGGCGTTGATGCTACTTGGCGCAGGTGTCACATCAACCACCGCGCTCGTTGACAAATTCGATAGCAAGCGAGCAAACAGATGGGAGACAAAGTCCATGTGTTTGTCCAAAGCCTTGGAGAAGGATTCAGTATTTTGAAATCCCATGGCTTTCGAGATCCAAGCCAAGTCTTCTTCGTTGGCAGGTAAATCGTGCGTTTGAAAGTCATCCAAATACTGAATGCGATGCTCTAAGCCGCGCAAAAAAGCGTAGATGGATTCCAGTTGACTGGCGACTTGAGGCGACAAAAGGCCAGCTTTTAAAAGCAACTGGATGGCCTCAAAGGTGGAGGCCGAACGCAACTCTGGGGCAACCCCCGAGCGAATCATTTGTAACAATTGGACACCAAACTCAATTTCACGAATACCGCCTCTGGCCAATTTAACATTGAGTGAGGCATTCTTTTTGAGATTCGATTGAATATTGTGATGAATTCCTCTTAAGGATTCGATCAAACCGTAATCGAGGTACTTGCGATGCACAAAGTCATTGATCACGCCTTGGGTTTCAAAAAATCCCGATTTTTCATGCCCCAAACACCTTGATTTGTACCAAGCAAAACGCTCCCATGGCCTTGCGGTCTTTTGAAAGTACTCAGCCAGTGCATGGGTTGAAATCACTTTTAGACCCTCTGCTCCATAGGGTCTCAAGTTCAAATCAATGCGAAATACAAATCCATGCTCATTGACTCGTGAGATGAATTGAAAGATGAGTTGAGCCCATTTCAAATAAAACTGCTGATTTGAAATGACTTGAACGCTCTCACCTGCTTTGCCTTTTGTCTCTCCTTCTCGGTCATAGATGTAGATCAAATCTATGTCGCTGGATATATTGAGTTCATGAGCTGCCAATTTACCCATGGCCACAATAAAGATGTTTGAAGCGTGGGCATTGGGTGAAGTCGGAGTCCCATGTTTGCCCAACAGCTGATGAAGAGCTTCAGTGCTGGCTTGCTCAAGAGAGAATTCGGCCAACTCAGAGATGCACTTCATGACAGACTGCAAAGGTTGCCCTTGATCGCAGTCCAAGGTCAGCAGCCTCTCCAGCACCAAATGCCGCAACACGCGCAGCCCATCCTCAAATGAAAACTCAATCCTTAAGGTTTTGAGGGTGGATTCGAACAGATCAAAACTTGGAATACCCTCGGGCAAAAGCGATAATTGGTCAGCATACCGTTGTCGCACATGCTGTGCGTAGCGCGAATGATCTGAGAGCTTCATGCGATCTATTTTCGCGTTTTTTCAAGCGCTCGGTGGATGTCTGATTGCAAGGACGAAAAAAAATCCACCGAAGTGGATTTTTTTTCTGGTTTAGAGCTCAGGTCATTAGAATGACTTTTTCAGACCCAAAACCAATGTTGATGCGCCCAAATCTTTGGATCCTGAACCAGGCAATGTGCTGGCAAATCCATGGCGATTCTTGAAGTTGGTTCCGATCGCTGCAGCACTGAAAGCCAAGCCATCACCTAAATCTTTGTTGAGTGTGACGGAGTAGTCATCGTAGCTCAAACCATTCACACCAGCAACGTATTGGTCACCCACGTGTGGGACCACGGTCACGCCATCACCCAAATCAAAGGTGTAGCTCAAGTCCAAGTAACGTGAACCCTTGCTGGCAACAGTGCCGAACAAATTGGTTGTGCTGTCAGAGATTTTGGCAGTGAAAGCACCCTTTGTGAGGGCCAAATAGACTTCAAAAGTGTTTGCGTTGGCAAAACCGGGCAAACCACTCAATGTGTTGGCCACATAGTCGTACTCAAGACCGCCGATATCGTAGGCAATGTCTTCGCTCAAATTTCCGCGATATCCACCGTAGATGTCCAACTCAACGGGTCCTTTTGCAGACGCAGGAGCAGTTGCTGAGTCCTTGATCCAAGTGATCGTAGAGGCCCATGTTCCAACATAAAAACCACTCTTGTCTGTGTAGTCCACGCCACCTTGCAATGCAGCATTCTTTGCGCCTTGAGCGATACCACGGTAGCGGTAATCGGTCACCAAGCCAATGTTGTAAGCCAATGTGTCTTCGGGCTCAGCAGGGGCAGTTTGAGCCATGGCTGAAAAAGTGGACAAAAGTGCTGCAGATAAAACCAAAGTTTTGAAGTTCATTTATTTTCCTTATTGATGTGCAATGGGTTAAACATCCAAGTCCAAGCAAAAAGCTTTGACACAGCACCAATTGTACTAAGGGAAAACCCCATGTGCACCAAAATGACGCCGAGTTCGACAAAAATGACACACTTTTGTCATGTAAAGTGAGGAAGAAGACTGGGCATTCGGCCATGGTCGTTTCACAAAGGCAGGTCTGTCGTGATGGTGAGCTCCATTGATAGAATGGTCAACATGATCATGTGCGCGCTCCCTCTCACTCGCCGAAATTGCTATTTTTGGATTTTGAGTCTGCTTTTGAGCTCTCCCTTGCTCGCCCAAAATCTCGATCAACTCTACATGGACTCCCTGCGCTCCAAGAACAACATGGAGCAAGGCGATAAGGATAAAAAGGACAGGCTTGCCAAGTTCATCACGGATGCCAAGGACAAGGGCATGTACTGGAAATGCAAGAGCCTGTACATCTTTTACGCAGGATATGTTTTGATCGGAGCCAAGGACGACGGAAGTGACGTTGGCAAGCCCCCGTTTGATCTGATCGGCAATTACGTCTCTCACAACGACTTCACCTCATTCACCTTCCCCTCACTGCCTTATGAGAACACCTACGAGCTCAATGTCAAAACCAGTGAGCTTGTGATTTACAGAAAAACGCTCAACACCTTGGACAAGGTCGGCTGCACATTTTTAAAATGATTCAATCCATTAAACTGGTCCCAAACGATGAACAAAGCCCACATTGACTTATCAAAGGATCGTGTCCCCTATGAAAAACCGCAACCATGGGGCATGCGAGGAGATATGGTGGTCAAGGATATTTTGGCCGATGACCCAAGGCTATGGGCACCCATCGCTGAGGGCATCACCTCCAGACCTCTTCACCTGAATGTGACCCAAGGCTTTTATGTTCACCTCCTCCGAGTGGAACGTTCGGGTCTTTTACAACGACACCGGCACTCCGGCCAAGTTCATGCTCACGTGCTCAAAGGCAAATGGCTCTATTTAGAGCACGATTGGGTGGCCAACGAAGGAGACTATGTGTTTGAACCCCCAGGGGAAACACACACCTTGGTGGTGCCAGAGGACTGCAGTGAGATGATCACCCTCTTTATGGTTCATGGCTCACTCATTTACGTTGATCCACAAGGAAACCCAACTGGATACGACGACGTCTTTTTGAGAATCGAAAAATACAAAGCCCATTTTGAAAAAATGGGCTTGGGAACTGACTACATTGAGAGGTTCATGCGCTAGAACAAGCGCGTGAAGAACTCAACTCAAATGAGCGCTGCGGGATCAAGGCTGGATGAAATTCAATCCAAATCTAAATTGATGGGGCCGTGTCGAAAGGGGATCCAATTACCGACATCAGGCTTGAATTCGAGCCCATAAGGATTGGTGAAGAAAACCTTCATCAAAGGGTTGCCACCTTCTTTGCTCGTTCTCTCGAGATCGACGTCACCGCTGGGGAGAAAAACGTTTTCTAAAATATCGATGTGGTCAACGGGTTTACCTGCATTTTTGGTGTACTCCTTGGCCGCTTTTGATAAATCAAAGGCTTTCTCCACCATGGCAATGTAAGGAATGTGCGATGTTTCTGACATGTTTGAATCCAATCCAAAATTAACAAATACAAATCAAATTTAAGTTATTGTAAAACCCGGTACCCTCTTCCAGCCAAGCAACGGCGAATGATGTTGCGTTGATTTGTCTCGCCGCCTGCACCACCACTGATCGCTCCTGCGATGGCACCTAACTCGGCACTGGACTTTCGGTTGTCTCCAGACACCCCGGCCAAAACGGATCCCAAGACCGCTCCAGCAGCAGCGCCAACCGCACCAGATGTGGCCGCATCAGCGGTTTGTGTGGAGAAAGACTGGCAATCTCTCAAATCGGCTTCGTAGCGATTGAAGTCCACCCCTTGGGTATCAATGATGGGGCGGTAGGCTGGGCCCGCACAACCCACAATGGAGGCGACAACTGCAATCGACAGGACTTTGGTTGTTAAAGATTTACACATAATACCCTCACTTGTAATATTCATTATAGGGGTGAAGATTTAGATTTCAAGGTCTGTTTTGTGGGCTTGAACGACCAATTTTAAGCAATCAAGCGCTTAAATTTTTTTGATGTCATTGAGGTTTGGCAACTTCAGGCTCACCCAAAAACTGATGAAGGCCAAAACCACACAAAAATAAAGTGCGTTGTGAACCCCATCGATCAACAAAACACGGGTGTGGGCAATCAAGTCGGGGGCGGAAAAACCCAACTGAGCGGCCAAATCAGATAGACTTTGTTGATCAAGGGATCTGACCAAAATTTGAGGCGTTTCAAACAACTTCAAAACCCTTGGGTCTGTGATGCCCGCTTGGCTCAATTCGGTGTTGACGCCCTCTTGGAACTTGTAGTTGACGATCACCCCTCCAATACTGGCACCAAACATACCCCCCAGGGTTCTCAAGGTTTGGACCAGCGCAGAGGATGCTCCAAGGTCGGCCTTGGCCACCAAGGCTTGAATTTGAACGATCAAATTGGGGATTTGAAAACCCAAACTGAAGCCACACAAGGAAAAAATCAGGACCAAGTAATAGGCCGGATCACTGGGTTTGATCAAAGTGACCAAAAAAATTCCCAACATCAAAAACAAAATGCCGAAAGTGAACAGGCGTTGAGGCTTTTTGACACGAGTGATCAAACGACCATTCACAATGCTACCCACTGTAATCATCACCAAAATGGGGGTGACGAGAAGCCCAGCATCTGGGGGGGAGAGTGAGAAACCCGCCTGCAATAACAATGGGGCATAAAAAATCAACACAAACATGATGAAACCGGTGAGGCCCGCCAATATCGTCATGATGCGCACTGGTTTGCTGTCAAACAAATGAGCTGGAACGATGGGCGCTTCACTTCTTTGTTGGTGCTTGATGAAAATGTAACCAAAAAACACGCAAGCGACTACCAAGCCCCAAAAGATCCAACTGAAAAAACCCAGGGACTCGCCGAACTCAGAAGTCGCCAAAATAGATGAGATCGCAAAAACCAAAAAAATGACCCCCCACCAATCCATACCTTTGGGAGAGCGGGTGTTTTGGTGAACAACATGGGGCAAATGAGTCCACACAAACATCAATGCGATCAAACCAATTGGCAAATTGACATAAAAAACACTTCTCCATCCAAAGTGCTCTGTCATCCATCCACCCAAGGCAGGACCCAAGGCTGAGGCAATGCCAAAAGCTGAGGACATCATGATTTGCCACTTCACCCGTTCTTTCATATCTGGGAATAGATCGGGAACGCTTGCAAAAGCAGACCCCACCAACATGCCTCCACCAGCTCCTTGCAGTGCTCTGGCCAAGACCAGCTCCAACATGTTATTGGCCAAACCACAAAGAGCAGAGGAACTTGTGAAAATCACGATCGCGGCCAACAAGAAAGGCTTTCTGCCCTTCAAATCTCCCAGACGTCCGATAACGGGGATGAATGTCGCATTGGTGAGCAAGTAGGCTGCGGCAACCCAAGGGTAGAGGCCAAAACCTTGCAACTCCGAGACAATTCTAGGCAATGCGGTCCCGACAATCGTTTGATCCAATGCAATCAAGATGATCACAACAGAGATGCCAAACATGGCTGCGGCGGGATTATTTTTGGTGAACATTCATTGCATTTTAATCAGATTGAAATGAGCTCCCCTTAAGCTTAGGATATTTGCTATTGGGAAAAGTTAATTTCAATGTTATGGTTGTTTCCAAAGGTCCGATTCACGCCGTTGGTCCCAAACATTCAAAGCCAAACTTTACGCTTCCCTCCTCAACTCTCATCACAATGAACACATGAAATCCAACCCAACGCTCCTCTCTGGCTTGAGTCGTGCAATGTTTTGCACTTTCGCCTTGGCGCTCAACCTCTTTGCAATCTCCTCAAATGCTCAAACCAACTGGCCTACCAAACCTGTCACATTGGTGGTGCCTTTTGCAACTGGGGGCACGACCGATATTTTGGCTCGCGCCATTGGACAAAAACTCGGCGAAAATCTCAAACAACCGGTGATCATTGAAAACAAAGCTGGCGCTGGCGGTACCTTGGCAGCTGGAGTTGTTGCAAAAACACCTGCAGATGGTTACACCTTGCTCATGTCCACCATTGCTCACACCATGGCTCCCAATCTTTACAAATCACTCAATTACGATTTTGAAAAAGATTTTGATCCCATTGGAATGGTCGCCACCACACCCAATGTTCTGATCGTCAACAACAACCTCCCCGTAAAAACGGTTGCAGAACTGATCACGTTCATCAAAGCTCACCCTGGTGAAGTCAACTACGGCTCCGCCGGCTCCGGCAGTACAGAGCACTTGGCTGGTGAGCTTTTTGCCATGATGACTGGGGTGAAAATCGCACACGTCCCCTACAAAGGTGGAGCCCCTATGATGACAGACTTGATGGGCGGACAAATTCAAATGGCCATTGAAACAAGCCCCTCCGCACACCCTCAAGTGGTGGCGGGCAAAGTCAGGGCTTTGGGCGTGACCACGATGGAGAAGTCGCCTGCCTACCCGGGCATTCCCACCTTGAACGAATCGGGCATCAAGGGTTACGACTTCATCACTTGGTTCGCGCTCATGGCTCCACATGGCACACCTGCTTCCATCCAAGCCAAGCTCACCAAGGAACTTGGTGTTGTATTGAGTGACCTCAACATCGTCAAAAACTTTGATGAGCAAGGTGTCACGCCCGGGGGAGTCAAGCCTGCTCAAATGTCGGCTTTCATTAAAAATGAAACCCAAAAATGGGCCAAAGTGGTCCAAGAGTCTGGCGCCAAAGTGGAGTGACAAGCCACACACCCATGCACCATGTCAAAGCCCATTGACCAACCCCAAAGAGTTGTTGTTGAAGGACAAGGTGTGGTCGTGCGGTATGGTTTTGTCACCAGACGAATTCATGATCAACTCCAGGCACAGCACAAAAACCAAGTGCCCATTGAGTCACTGAGTGCTCTTTGCTCGAGGGTTGCTTGTAGAGGTTTTTTCTCCAAACATTTAAAAATCACAAGCCCTATGGGTAGCGTCCTTCGCAACATCGATGAGATCAAGGAACGTTTTCCAATCACCTTTTATCCAGACACCGGCTTGATCGACTTTGGCCCAAGGCATCAATACGCTTTGGTTCATCTTCAACACTTGAGCGGAAAGTGGGTAGACGATGAAGTCTCACCTCGCGGACTCAAAGATCTCATCTTTCAATACCAATACCATGACTTCAATGTAAAGCATCACTTTCCACTCTTTGAGCTCAAGCACAGAGGTAAATCTCTCAAAGAGGGAGCAATGCAAATCACTCAGCAAGAATTTTATTTATTTGACAGAGACAAGACCGAGACACGCTTGCATTACAAATGATGCGCTCCCAGTTGCGCTCAACCTAAAGGTGGATAGAGCTGGTTTTCAATCACCAACCCCACAAAGAACAACAACAAAAGCAGCAAAGTCGTCACCAATGAATAGACGCTAAATTTTCTATACTTACTCTCCCCTCCTCTGAGGTGCAGTAGGTAAAAAAAAATGGAGCTCATGAGCCCAACCAAAAAAAACAATCTGATGAGAATCAACATCTTGAATCAAAGCATCACGAGTAGTCTCTTGCAACCCAGAAAATAGCCCCTTGAGGACCATAATGCTCACTGTGAGCTTTGAATTTTGGCAACTCAAATCGATCACCAGCTTTTAATTCACGCGAAATACCATCAATGGTCAAAGTGAAATTTCCTTGAACAACCAGCGCACTCACCTTGAACTCATGCTCATGAAGTTCTAGCACCTGGTTGGGCTTCCACTCGCGCACCAACACTTCTTCAAATCCATTTTTCATGGCTTGCTCGCTGAATTCGTCGTAGCTTGGAAGATTCATCACCGTCGTCCTCAAAAAAGTTCAATTCAAAGGAGTCACTCCAAGTTTGGACGTGACCTTTGCAGTTTGCTCCAACACTCAGATGGATTGAATTTCATAGATCAGTCCACTGGCTCAGATTGCTCACCGATCCGATGTATAAAAATCAAGAATAACAGAATTAAACTAAAATGAAAGAAATAATTCATCAATTCAAAAGCTCACAACCTAAAGCCCACTCAACCGGAGACCGTCCATGTCAAAAGCCTATTGGATCACCTTTTATCACGAGATACACAACGCACAAAACCTTGCTGACTATGGTGCGATTGCAGGTCCAGCCATTGCACAAGCGGGAGGTAAATTCTTGGCTCGTGGCATGCCCAGTGCAGCCAAAGAGGGTGGTAAATTGGAGAGGACCGTTCTCATCGAATTTGACAGTCTAGAGCATGCTTTGGCCACCTATGCGAGCGAAAATTACAAACTCGCAGTCAAGGCCCTTGGAGAGAATTCAGTGGTAAGAGATATTCGCATCATTGAAGGCGTTTGATTTTCGTCAAGGCCGGGCGAAGCTGAGAGACATCCCAACTAGCCCTTCTGGATCCACTCTCTACTTCTCTCCCATAATTCAGCAGCCAAGCTCTCATCGCGAGCAAATACAGTTGGTTTTTTAATGCGCGAGTTGGCATAAAAAAACCCTGTTTCACTGTGCGGCGCATCCAAGGAACAATACAAACTGGTGAGTGCACCTTGCTTGGGTGATATCAAAGGTCCCCATTTGACCAAAGGCATTAAAGTCGAGGGCAAATGTCTCCAAAAGTCAGATTGAATCACGCCAGGGTGCAAGCTGTATGCGGCCAAACCTTGATGTCTGTGGTTTTTAGACAATTGAGAGCTGAACAAAATATTGGCCAACTTTGAAACTGCATAATCCTTCGCTCCCAAAATGCTCTTTGTTTCTTGCCTGACTTTTGACCAATCGATGCCCCATGCAAATCGGTGAGCATTACTGGCCACAGTCACAACTTTTGGAGTCTTGGCTTTGAGCAAAGCTTGAATCAGCAGATGGGTTAGGAGAAAATGCCCCATGTGATTGACGCCAAAAGCCATCTCAAAACCGTCAACGGTGAGTCCCTTCTCACCCCCCACACCCGCATTGTTGATGAGCAGGTCAAGATGAGCGTGGTGCTGCAAAAAAAGTTTGGCACAGTCCTCAACCGATGAAAAGCTCGACAAGTCTAGCGGCAACCACTGAACCAATGCTTTCGGGTGCAATTTTAAAATTTCATCGACAACGGTCTGTGTCTTTGCCTCTGACCTACAAGCCAAATAAACCCTATAACCTCGCTCGACCAACCCAAGAGCGGTGTATCGACCGATGCCTGTATTGGCTCCAGTGATCAACGCGATGGGAGGAGAAGAGTCTGTGACTTGTGAATTTGACATGGCAACGCGATCCGATTGAGATTTCACCAGAGTTTAATTCAACTCCTCTAGTGCTCGACGCCTCGGACTTTTGAATCTACAAACGCTCTAGCCGTGCCTCATCGCTGACCGTCGTGGACGCTGACATCGTCTTTACCCAATCCACCCAAACGCGCATGAATTCTCCCGCCAGTCCCCATGAGCAATGCAAACAAAATCTCTCTGGGTCTTGGAGCATCCTGAATTCCAATCTCCATGCTGTTGTAGTGACTTCGAACATAGCTTGCGTGTATGTAGTGCAAGGGAACCATCAATCGAAAGCCAGTGTGACCCACCGCTTTTGCAGAGGGCACAATGGCTTTGGGCTCACCAAGCAAAGACCGCATGGCCCAACCACCAGCTTCATGCCATACCGCACCATGCTCCATCTCACCATCCACACCAACGATGGCTGCTTTGCTGTAAACCTCTACTTGTTCACGACCCAAGACGTCGATGAGCTCTTGAGCCAATACAGAGCCTAATTTTCGAAGTTCAGCCATGAACGGCATCAAGTCTGGCTCATACCGACCTGCGTATGGGTTGGCAACAACAGCGCATGCAGCAGCCAACTTCAGCGGCTTATTGGCAATGGGTCCGCCTTCGTGGTAGATGGTTTCTATGGTCAAACTTTTTTTTCGAATTTTGATGAGATCCATTGATGCTCTTTCATTTAAAACCAGTCAGCCTCCTAGGAGCGATTCCTAGCTATGCAAACCGATTTGTCTTGAAAATCATTATTCGATCAATTGATCAGGTCAAAATTAGGGATTACCACCAAAACACCTGCCCACTAGGGAAAGCATATGCCAATTGGGAATTCATCTTGGTGATGAACTTAGGGGTTTTCATGGTGTTCAATCGCACATCAGCCCCACTGGCGTCAGTTGAGTCAAAAAAAATCAACGTCGATCATGCCTTGCATGTTGCCAATGCTCACGCAGTTGGCATGACGATGACTTGCTCTTTAGTGGGCCACGATCAATTGTGAGAGCAATTCAGGATTGCTCAACAAGGCAGCACTCTGTCCTTGGTGAATAACTTGTCCTCTGCTGAGGACCAAAACGTCTTGGGTCACGCCCAAGGCCAATTTGGCTGACTGTTCGACCAAGATGACGCTCAAAGACTCTTCCTTGATCAACCTCTCAATCACTCGCAAAAGCATCTCCACAATGATTGGGGCCAAGCCCTCCATCGGCTCATCGAGGAGCAATAAATCAGGACTACCCATCAAAGCTCGACCCATGGCAAGCATTTGTTGCTCTCCACCAGAGAGCTGATTGCCCATGTTGTGCTGCCGCTCATGGAGCCTAGGAAACAGATCGTAAACGCGCTCAAGTGGCCACCTGCCTGGTCGCTGCGCCACCTTTAAATTCTCAGCGACCGTGAGAGAGGGAAAAATATCACGGGTCTGAGGAACGTAACCAATACCAAGCCTTGAGCGCTTGTAGATGGGGGCTTTTTCAATGGCTTGGCCCTTGAAGGCAACTTGCCCACTCTTCATTTGCGTGTGACCCATGATCGTGGCCAGCAAGGTGGTTTTACCCACACCATTGCGACCCAAAATGGCCAAAGAACCACAGTTGGGCAATTTGAGATTGATGCCCTCTAAGACAACTGTATCAGCGTAGCCAGCCCAAACGTCATTGAGCTGCAAAACATAATCGAGAGTTGAATCACTCATGGCCTTCACCCAAATAAACTTGATGAACTCGCCGATCGTTTGCGATCTCATCGGGAGTCCCTTCACACAGGACTTTGCCCTGAACGAGCACAGTGATTTTCTTGGCAAACTTGAATACCAAGTCCATGTCATGCTCAATGATCATGATTGCAATTTCACTGGGTAAAGAATCGATCGCTTGAAGAATTCGATGTGACTCCACAGAGGGAACACCGGCTGCCGGTTCGTCCAAAAGAAGAACCTTGGGCTTTAATCCAAGCGCGATGGCCATCTCAACCAATCGTTGCTTTCCGTATGGCAAATCCTTGGCCAACACTTTGGAATCACCTGAAATCCCCAATAAATTCAACAATTCAAGGGATTCCTCGATGATTCTCTTTTGAGAAGCAGCGGTAGACCAAAATTGATTGGAGATGTTCTCTCGCTCCGCAATCGACAAGCAAACGTTATCGAGCACACTCATTTTATTAAACAGTGTGTTGATCTGAAATGTCCTGCCCAGCCCCTTCTTGACCCGATCGGCTTGGGACAAATGGGTAACGTCCAAGCCGCCCAAAAATACGCTACCTGAGGTGGGCTTTAAACGACCCGTTAATAAATTGACGAAAGTGGTTTTACCAGCCCCATTTGGGCCGATCAAGGCATGCCGAGCACCAACAGGAAGCTCAAAATTAATGTCTTCAGCGACCGTCAAAGCCCCAAAGCTCATGCAAACACCCTTGGTTTGAATCGCCATGGTCATTTTGCGCTCCCCTTGAATAGCCCCAAAATACGGTCCACCATGCCCAAGATGCCGCCTCTGGCGAATAAAACCACGAAGAGCAAAAGCACTCCTATTCCCAAAGTCCAGTACTCAGGAAATTGTTTTGCCAAAAAGTCTTGTGCAATCAAAAAAACGATTGGACCCACAAATGCGCCATACATTCGCCCCACTCCACCCAAAATCAACATGACCAGCAATTCACCCGAGGGCTCAAAACCCAATACGTTCAAGCCCACGAATTGATTGGTCTGCGTCAAAAGGGCTCCGGCGATTCCAGCAAGTGCTGCTGAGAAAGTGTAGACGTACATTAATTTGCCATACACCCCCGCGCCAATGGCTTGCATGCGAAGGTTGTTTTCACGAATGCCAGTCAAAGAAGCTCCAAAAGGTGAAAAAATCACCCTTCTCACCAAATACCATCCGACAAAGAGAACGAGTAAGCACCAAAGGAATGCGGTTTTACCGAACATGTCAAAGTTGAACAATCCTGCAATTGGCGCAATGGAAACACCAGAAAGCCCATCTGCCCCTCCAGTGATGTTGGTGGCCTTGTTTGCCACTTCCAAACAAAGTGCAGCAATGGCCAAGGTCAGCATCAATTGAGTGAGTCGTTTGGTGCGCAAAATAATGGCTCCTGTCACCAAGCCCAATACTGCAGAGACCAAGGCACTGATGAAGAGAGACAAAACGGGATCGGTCAGGTGAAACCTAACGGACAAAATGCCGCAAGTGTATGCACCCACACCGAAAAACGCAGCATGCCCCAGAGTAATGATGCCTGAGTAACCCACAATCAGATCAAGTGACAAAGCAAACAAGATGTAGATGAGGACTCGAGCACCCAGGGATAAATATTCAGGCAAGTAGTAATAGACCAAAGCGCTGAAAACCCAAGGCAAAACCTCGGTCCACCTCAGTCGTGCATTTGCACTGTATCCAATGTGTTGACTCATGATCTTTTCCCAAAAAGACCGGCAGGTCGCCAAAGCAATAGCGCAATGGTGGCAATGTAGATAAAGAATGAACCCAACTCAGGAATCCAATATTTACAGGCTGTATCGGTGACACCAATCAAGAGTGCTGCTACAAAAGGCCCCTTCAAACTGCCCAAGCCACCCACAGACACCACAATCAAAAAGAAGACCAATTGCTCCAGCGGATAAGTGGGCTGGATGGCAACAATATCCGCCCCCAATGCTCCACCTAAGCCCGCCATACCGCTACCCAACGCAAATGTGATGGTGAAGAGTCGCTTGGTGTTGATTCCAATGGACTGGGCCATGGCTCCGTGATCAACAGATGCCCTGACCATGGCACCCCATATGGTGCGCTCCACGCCGAACCACAGTCCTCCAATGATCAAGGAGCTGAAACAGATGATGAAAACACGATAAGCGGGGAAATCTCTTCCCAACAATGAAAATTGCCCCCGCAAGTACTCAGGCAAAACAACCGGTTGCTGCAAAGTACCAAAGGTCAATCTCGCACAAGCCACGCCAATGTAGATGATGCCAATCGTGAGTAAGACTTGCTCGAGTTCAATTGCACCGTAGAGTCTTTGATACAAAAGTTTTTCCAATACAACACTCACAAGAGCGATCAATGAAAAAGACAAAAACAAAGCCAAGGGAAATGGAATGTTGAATTTAGATAAGGAAGTCACCAAGACGTAACCGCCAGCCATGGCAAAAACGCCATGAGCCAAATTGGTAAATCCCATCAAACCCATCGTGATCGATAAGCCAACTGAGATCACGTAAAGGATCATGCCATAGGCCAGACCATGAAAGGCCACGCTGATGAGTGAAGCGAAAAAAGAATCCATTGAGAAATCAAACCCATGTAAACAAATAATCCCTTGACCTCGCGGCCAAGGGATTGATCAAAAGAAAGTCATTATTTCTTTTTATCAGCTTCTTTCATTGGATCTTTGATGGCCGTTCCAATGGTTTCAATTTCAACATTGGCAAGCTTGCCATTGACCTTTCTGACTTCACGCAAATACTCAGGATTGATCACATCACGTGTTTCTGGGTCAATCGAAAAAGCACCTCTGGGACTCGTCGTGCTCTTGTATTTCTTGAGCAATTCCATGGTTTTATCAGGATCGACTTTACCGGCTTGTTCGCGAATGGCATAAAAGATTGCATCCATTGCATCCCATGCACCCACTGCCATGAAGCCTGGCGTGTGGTCCTCTCCATATTCCTTGCGATAGGCGGCCACAAAAGCCTTGTTGGAGGGACGATCAGAGGCTGCAGAGTAATGGTGAACTGTTGTCACACCCAATGCCACATCTCCCATGCCTTGTAACTCTTCATCGGTCACGATATCGCCCGTGCCAATGTATTTGATGCCTGCCTTTGGCAAATCCAAATCAGCATAAGCCTTCATCATTCCTGATGCGGCTTTACCAGCGGGGTTGTAGCCAAAGATCACATCAGGCTTGGCATCCTTGATTCTTTGCATGAAGGGCACAAAATCGGGGTTGGCCAAGGGAACGCGAACACTGCCCACGATTTCACCGCCACCCTCTTTGAATCCTTTGATGAAACCTTCCTCAGCCTCATGACCAGGCGCAAAGTCGCTGACTGCGGTATAAGCTTTTTTGTACTTTTTGGCAGCCCATTGACCCAGTGGATAAGCCGACTGCCAAAGCGTGAATGAAACCCTGGCCATGTAGGGTGCATTGTTCATGATGCGCGCACCAGCGGCGTTCATGCTGATGAAGGGCACCTTCGCCTCAGTGGTCAGTGGCGCAATCGCAGCCATATTTGGAGTCCACACAAAACCCGTTAAGAAGTTCACTTTGTCACGAACGATCAACTCTTGGGCAACACGCTTGGCGGTATCAGGGTTGGGACCTGTGTCATCTCGGGTGATCACCTCAACCTTGACGCCAGGAGGCAACTTGTCGCCATTGAGCTTCATGTAAAGCTTCACGCCTTTGTCCAACTGGTCCCCTTGAGCAGCGGCTGCACCACTGTAGGAGCTCAAAAATCCAATTTTGACGGTTTGAGCTTGAGCCATGCCTGCCATTGCCAAGGCGCTGACAACAGCACCCAGACGCATGAATGATAAAAATTTCATTTGAACTCCAAAGTCAATTACAAAGAGAGTTCTATTATTGAATAAAAAGCCTGTGAATTCTTCAATTCATACATCGATTGCTCAACAAATACTTGCAAATGTCGCCACGTTCTTTTGCTCTTATCGGTGTAAACCCTAGGATTTAATGTCTTTTGACATCTTCTATTTTTGAAGGGCCTGCTGTAAAAATTTTGATGTGTCTCTCAAAGCCCCGCTCCAATCTCCAATTTGTTTTTGCCAAAAAAGATGGGCGTTTTCATACCACGGAGTTTTTATGCCTGCTTTGAGCCATCTCCAATCTGAGTTGAAGGGCAACAAGATCAAAGTTGGCGTGCCCGTCGCACCAGACAAGTGGGCGGTTGAATTGTCCACAGAGACCACCCAGTCGCAACAAGAGATCAATGCAGCCAATCCATCTAAATCATTGAACGTATCCAAACCCGAAATGCGCAAGAGCTCAATGCCAAGGTTTGACCTCAAAGACTCTACGTCATGGCTCGTGTCTCCATACTGAAGATCCACGTATCGAACATGAGGCAGATCCAAAGCGTGAATGAGTGCTGTCAAATCAAGGCTCCGATCTTTGCCAGTGCTCGAACTCCTGCTCTTCCAATTGACGCCAATCCAGACGTCGCCACTGGCTTTATGCCGACGAATGATGTCCAATTTCCGCTGCTCATCAACCTTCAAATGTTTGCCCGCGGTCGATGAAATCGATTCGCGATCTTTTCCGAACCAACGCCCCAAACTACCGATGGGCAAATGGTGCTCAAAGTCTTGATCGTTGATGTCCATCTCACTTGAGATAAAGGTCAGATTGGGATGAGTTCTTGCCATCAAAGCTGTCAGTCGTGGGTCAAGCTTGACCGTGACACTGCAAGCCAGGGATGCAACATGGTTCAAAAATTTAGCAAACATGACTTCAGTGCCAACACCTTGCTCGGGCCAGATGAGCAAACGTTCTGATCGCTCCCCCATCTTCAATTGGGGGTTTGATGTCTCCAAGATTGGCGAGCTCAATTTGGGATCGAACCACCTCCATTCATAGGAATCCCAACCTTCTTGAAAGCGTCCATTTTGTAAAAATGCAAAAGAACGACTCAAATGGGCATCCACGTGATCGTCCTTTAGCATTAGCACCCATTCATAATGAAGCAAAGAGCGCTCAATTTGTTTGAGATCTTGCAAGGCGTTGGCTTTGTTCAACAGTCCTTGCACATCGGATGGATCAATCGCAATAGAGCGGTCATAGCAGCGAATGGCTAAATCAAGAAGGCCCTGATCCTTGAAAACGACGCCCAAATTGTTGTGACCATTTGCATGCAAAGGCCTGACCAACAAACTTCTCTCTATATAGATTTGCGCATCAAGCGGTCTTCTTTGCGCTTTTGCAACGAAGCCCAAATTGAACCAAGCACTCGCAAAAGCGGGGTCACAAACAAGGGCTCGCTCTAAGGCCAGCATCACATCGTTTTGAGACCCCGTTTGCGCATTGAGCAATGAAAAATTAAAGTGTGCTCGAGCGTTCAAGGGTGAAGCGATCAAGGCCAATCCATTGACTCGAAACGCACTTTGGACATCGCCCATTTTTTGAAAAAGTTGTGCCAAGTCAAGAAGTGTCGAAGCTGAACTTGGGTCTAGCGCAAGCGCGCTGTCCAGACAACGCTTAGATTCCTCAAATCGATCCAGTGCCATGAGCAAAATGGCCCTTTGGCTCCAGGCCCTGAGAAAAGAGGTGTCGTTTCTCAAGGCATGCTTCATAGAGGACAAAGCCTCTTCCAATTGGCCCAATTGATGATGCGTCAAAGCTGCATTGAACCAATACAAAACAACTTTGTCGTTGATCAGCAAAGCGCGATCAAAAGCATCAAGGGCTGGGTTGAGTTGTTTTTGCTGCTCAAAAAGCAGGCCCAAATTGAATTGAATATCAGCATTAGCAGGATCAATGACCATGGCCCTGCGAAAAAGCACGAAGCTTTGATCAATCCGCTCACGCTGAGCATTGAGCATGGCCAAAAGCAAAGGAATTTCAGCATCCAAAGGGCAAGACCGCATCAACTCAAGGTAGATGGGCTCGGCCTTGCTCAGTTGTCCACCTTGGTGCAATGAAAGCGCCAAATCACGCCAAGCAACTGCAGACATAGACTGCCCTTGAGAGTCAATGGAACTGGGTTTGCTCAGTCGATCCATGTGTTCTTCAATGTGCCAAAGGATGTGAGATCACCCCCACTGAAGTCCAACGGACTCTATCCCAGCAATGCAAATCTCTTCATCCTCATCTCCAGTTCCCCCACTCGCGCCAACAGCACCCAAGATCTGGCCGTCTGTGGATTTGATCAACACAGCACCCGTTTGAGGTAAAAAACGGCCCTCAGCAGTGGCAGCCAAGGTGACGAAGAAGTTGGGGTTGTCTTTTGCACGCTGAGCCAAAATTCGACTGCTCGAGCCCATACCAACGGCACCCCAAGCTTTGCCTCTTGCAATGTCAAACCTGAACATGCTCGCACCGTCCTCACTTGCAAATGCTTTCAGATGACCCGCCGAATCCAACACCACCACACCCATGGGTTTGAATTGAGAGGCTCTCGCTTTGATCAAAGCGTTTTCAATGATTTTGTTGGCAATGTTTAAGCTCAAGTGCGACATGTTCAATCTCCTGGGTTTTGATCAGATGAGAGATCATTTTAGGAGGAAATGAAGGCCTGGCCTTATCTCGTCTTGAATCGATGAAAAAGCCAATTCAAAGGCAATCCCAAAAGGCAGTTGAAGAAAGAATAAAAACTGCACACCCATGCTCCCATTCAAATACATCAACTACACATTTACACCAATTGAAAACGCAATGGCTTTGGTTTACCATCTTTTTCTATCGCCGCACTTGCATGGTCGATGCTTCGCCAAAACGCTAGCTTTGGTGACCTACCCTCTTAATCGAATCTGAAAGCCTTTCATGACACACGCCTCATCAAGAATCAAAGCCCTTCGCAGCGTCTCTTTGCAAGTTCCTGATTTGAATTTGGCTTTGAGTTTTTTTCAAGACATTTGGCATTTATTCAGTGTTGCACAAATCGATGGAAAGGTGTTTTTGGCGGGTTCAGGTAGCGATGCTTTTTTAATCTCCTTGTGTGAGAAACCTGGTCCTGCAAAAGTCATTGACGTGACACTTCGCGCCCACCAGCTCAAGAGTTTTGAAGAAATCAAGGCCTCTTTGACATCGAATGGCGGCAAATTGTTACAAGATACTCACACCCTCAATGAGCCAGGCTCAGGGCAAGCCATCACAGTTGCTGATGCAGATGGAAGAATTTTCAGAATCGTTCACGGCGACGTGCCCCGCTCCTTGGAATCATCCGATGCATCGAGCGCTAAGCTACGCGATATACCCATTCGACTGGCCCACACAGTGCTCAACAGTGACAAGGTTGACGTCTCCCAAAAGTTCATGGAAGAGGTTTTCGATTTCTGTCTCTCAGATCGAACCAAAATCATGGTCTTCATGCGGTGCAATGATGACCACCACAGCATTGCTTTTGGTGACACGGACAACAATGCACTCAATCACATTGCCTTTTTAATGCCTGACCTTGAATCGGTGATGCGCGGGGGTGGTCGACTCAAAGATAACGGCTACCCCATCGCTTGGGGACCTGGTCGACATGGACCGGGAAACAACGCATTCAATTATTTTGTGGGACCATTCGATTTGGTCGTTGAATACACCAGCGAGGTTCAACAAATCGATGACAGCTACAAAGCTCGTTACCCAAAAGATTGGCAATGGCCTGCAGGCAGAACAGATCATTGGGGCATTTCAGCTCCCCCCAGTGACGACCTCAAAAGAGCTCAAAAACTAATCGGCTTCATCAATCAGTGATTCACAGCTTGCCTTGTTGTCCTAAAAAATCACGCAAACCATGAACACTCAAAAGAAATTTGACGTCTCCATCGTTGGCTTTGGACCCAGCGGAGCTGTTTTGGCTCTCTTGTTGGCTCGCTCAGGATTGAGTGTCCACTTGATTGACAAGACTCAAGAGATTTACGCCAAGCCACGTGCCATCGCTTTGGACCACGAAGTGATGCGAACCCTACAAAATCTCGGTGTCTCTGACTCGCTCTCCGAGTTCATTGAACCTTTCACAGACTCTCACTATTTGGGAGTCGAGGGGCAGCTCATCAAAATCATGTCAACACCTGCTCCTCCCTATGCCTATGGGCATGTTCCGACGCTGGTGTTCAACCAACCCAACTTTGAAAAAGTTCTTCGTCAAGCAATCTCCAACCACCCCAATATTCAAGTTGAACTCAACAGCGAATTCAAAAGTCTGACCCAAAATGAAAATGAAGTGTGCATGGAAGTGATCACACATCAAACCGAATCGCCTCCCCTTCATCAAACCGTGATCAGTCAGTATTTGGTTGGATGCGACGGTGCATCAAGCTCAATTAGAAAATCGCTCAGCATTGGGTTGGAGGATCTTGGATTCAATGAACCCTGGTTGGTGGTTGATTTGTTGGTTGAACAAAGTGCTTTGGACAATCTACCAAAAACGAGCATGCAATATTGCGATCCGAAGCGCCCCATCACCATGGTCATAGGACCTAAAAATCACAGAAGATTTGAAATTGCATTGAGTGATGGTGAGAGCCCAGATGATTTCAAAGATGAGACTCGGATTTGGGAATTGCTCTCCAAGTGGCTAAAACCAGGTCAAGCACAATTGTGGCGACATGCTTGCTACGAATTTCATGCATTGGTGGCTCAGAGATGGAGAGAGGGTCGGGTTTTTATTGCAGGAGATGCGGCCCATCAACAACCACCCTTCCTGGGTCAAGGCATGTGCCAAGGCATCCGAGATGTGGTCAACTTGAGTTGGAAGCTTGAGCAGGCCATTGAACACCCAACCTGCGAAGCCCTATTGAACAGCTACGAGACAGAACGCAAATCACACGTCAAAGCGTTGACTGCAAGGATCATTGAAATTGGCAAAATTGTGGGTCAAAGAGATGAGGAAAAGGCACGAGCGCGAGACCTTCATTTGCTGCAGGAAGCAAACGGACAAATCACCCCCACAGCTCGTCAAGATGTGCAGCCCAGCTTGAGTGCTGGGTGTTTGAGCCATAAAACCCACACCAAACGTGGCACCCTTTTCCCTCAACCTCTCATCCGCTTAGGCCCGTCTGAACAACGCTTGGACGACGCGCTGGGTATTGGCTGGAGGGTGTTTTCAGCGTCTAGACAATCGGTCGCACTGGGCAACAACGCAATGCTCACCTCCATGATGGTTGAACTGGAGATGAAGTGGTTTGATTTTGAACTCCCTGAACAAGACCCTCAAGGCATGCTGGCCTCATGGTTTGAGACAGCTGAAGCAACTTGGGTCATCGTGCGTCCCGATCATTATGTGTATGGCGCAGGTCGAGATCTCCTTGATTTGGCTGAAGAACTCGTTCATCTCAAACAACTCCTTGGGTACTGATACCTCGGACAAATGAAGAAGAAAGCAAAGCATGTCGTTTACCGTTAAATTCCTTCTTGTCCTAGCCTCCTTTTGGCAAATGAATTGTTCAATCGTTTGGGCTGAGACCTACCCCAGCAAACCCATTCGAATCATCGTCCCCTACGAACCAGGAGGTGGCGTGGACATCATGGCCAGGCTCTTGGGACGCAATTTGAGCCAAGTTGCCAATCAAAATATCATCATTGAAAATCGACCTGGTGGAGGGGGAGTTGTAGGAACTCAAACCTTGGTGTCTGCCAATCCAGACGGTTACTCTCTGATGTTGGGCTCCACATCGCCAGTTGTGATTGCTCCTTTTTTGGTTAAAAAACTCAGCTACAACCCAAACAAAGATTTGCAACCGGTTTGCTTGATCGCCATCAATCCTGCGGTTCTTTTGGTCAACAACAACTCAAAATTCAACTCACTCAAAGACATCCTGACAGAGGCCAAAGCACGTCCAGGCCTGCTCACCTTCTCCTCTTCTGGCATTGGTGGCACCTCTCATTTGGCAGCCACTTTGCTAAAGGTCATGGCTGATGTTGAGATGCAGCACATTGCCTACAAAGGCACTGGGCCAGCCACTTTGGCGGTCTTGAGTGGCGAAGTTGACATCACATTTGCAGACCTCATTGCGGGTATCAAATTCATTAAAAATGGACAACTGAAAGCCATTGCCATCACCTCCAAGGAACGCATGTCCATCTTGGATTCGGTGCCAGCTGTATCGGAGACGATCCCAGACTACGCTGCAGGCGTTTGGACAGGCGTTTTTGCGCCAGCAAAAACACCTCCAGAGATCATCAATCAGTTGAACAAATTGGTGAACAAGGCGATCAAATCACCTGAGATGATGAAGAGTTTGAATGGCGACGGGGTCTCCCCTATTGGAGGCACGCCTCAAGAGTTTGCAAAATTGATAGCCGAAGAGTCGGACCGTTGGGGTGATGTACTCAAAAAGTCAGGCGTTGCTGCTGAGTGAGTCCAACCCACAAAAGGTTCTGTATCAATTCCTAATGTCTTGAATGAACCACTCCAAGGGCAGCTCCATGCCCAAGCCTTTTTCTTTGGCCAATTTGTAAACATGGCCTCCAACAGACGAAAACTGCAAGCCCCAATTGCCAACGGTGTAGTAAAAGGTGACCTGTTCGTCGTTTTGTCGCCCATGGGCTTTTGCCGAAATCACATCGGTATAAGTCGGCCAATCTTCGGTCTGAAGTCTTGAAGCTTTGGGCTTGGGCAAACGCTCACGCTCTTTGGCGGAGCCCGCGACAAAGGCACCCGGACTACCTGAAATTCCTTTGACGAATGTATCGGTATCGGGCATCGGTAGTACCTCCCGCCCTTGCTGCACCTTGACATCAAATTTATCCAGTACCTCGGCGCTGAGCTCTCTGGGCGTCAAAGCAACCACATGCATCCCTTTTTCTATCCACTCGGGCTTTAACACAGGTGTCATGCTATCGGTGCATGTGGCCACGATGTCTGCTCCTCGAACGGCTTTATGTGGCTCATCCACTGCAATCACTTCAATTTTAAAGCGCTCTCGCATCTCCTTGGCAAATTCTTCTCTACGTGACTCTGAGCGACTGTAGACAGTGACTTTTTGAATGGGTCGGACGGCCAAGATGGCTTCAAAAAACGTTCTGGCCATTCCCCCAGAGCCAATCATTCCCAAATGCGTGGAGTCCTTGCGCGCCAACAAATCCGTTCCAATCCCTGCTGCCCCCCCCACTCTCATGTGCTGCAAGTGACCATCGTTCATCAAAGCCAAGGGTTTGCCGTTGGCTGTGCTGAATAAAAAAACCAACCCACAATAAGTGCCAGGTTCGATGCAGTATTTTTGCTCAGTACCCCCAGCCTCATGATCTTTAGGCCAGACCAAAATATCGGATTTGAGCCTAACGGCCAAAATTCCATCGTTCGCACCCTCCACCGTACCCCATCGGTAATAGCCATCCTCACGATCGCAAGGAACATACATGTCTAGCCTTGGGCGTCCAATTGAGGATCCATCCAACAAACCCCTGAAAGCAGATTGTTGAGCGGCAATGCAATCCTTCATGGTCAGGACTTGTTCAACAATTTTGTTATCAATCAATAGCATTGGGAATGTCCAGTGAAGCTTGTGGAGAGTTTCATTTTAAATGAGTTCAACTGAACAACAACACCACAATTCGTAGGACTCAATGTATCGCAATCAATTGAATCGCTAGGGTTTTCCTTAGGTTCTACTGAATTTCAAAAATTGAAAGCACATTGGCTATAAACTTCAAGAAGCAAGCCAGAAGTAGTTTCTCAGTCCTTTGATGAAGAAAGTTAACATGAACAATTTGACACAAAAATTTGCTCTCGCGATTCTCGTCGCCACATGCAGTCTTCAAACATTTGCCCAGCAAAGCAACGGCAATTTAGGCAACTGGCCAGATAAGCCCATCAAATTCATCCTCTCACAACCACCAGGATCTGGTCCCGATAACATTGCTCGACTCTTGGGTGAAAACCTCACCAAGCCCCTGGGTCAAGCCATCGTCATTGATAACAAACCAGGGGGTCAAAACATCATCGGTGCACAAGCTGCAGCGAGATCAACCCCTGACGGCCTGAGCTTTTACTTTGCAACCACTGCCGCTTTGGTCACCAACAAGTACTTGTTCAAATCACTCCCCTACGATCCTCAAAAAGATTTTTCTGCAGTTGCATTTGTGGCGTCGAGTCCCTTTGGCATCATGGTGCGTTCCGACTCGAACATCACCAGCTTTCAAGATTTGATTGAAAAATCAAAAGCCAATCCAGGTAACTTGTCCATTGGCAATGAAGGTCCAAGGACTTTTGGAGGAATCATTGCGAGGCTCATCAATGCGAGAACCAAAACCCAGTCCAACTTGGTCTCCTATGCCTCCATTGGAGTTGCCACTCAAGATCTTTTGGGCGGTCACACAGATGCTTTGGTGGCCGATTTGGCCTCCACTGGACAACTCATCAAGCAAGGCAAAATCAAACTTCTCGCAGTGACCTCGGCCAAAAGAGTTGCTGGCTACGAGAGTGCGCCTACAGTGACCGAATCTTTGCCAGGTTTTGAGATGACGGGTTGGTTGGCCTTGGTGGCTCCTGCTGGCACCTCAAATGCCGTCATCACAAAAATGAACAAAGAGATCAATCAAATCATCACTGAGCCCGAAGCCGCATTGAAAATTGCAAACATGGGTCCCATTCCGATTTCCATGGGAAGTCCAGAGCAATTTGATCAATTTCTAAAGAAGGAAAACGAAAGGTGGAGTGAAATTTCAAAGGAAATTGGCTTGTTACCTGAATAAAGGAGTCAAGCATGTCGAACAAAAAAGACTTTAGACCCTATGTGCCTACGCTTGAGTATCCTAGGGTTGCAGCTTTTCAGGGTCGAGATGCTTATCAGCACGGGGACGCCGGACTGGCCAACCCCTTGCCTCAGGAACTCTTGTTCAAACCGTGGGATCAACTCTATGCTCAACCCTTCAAAGGCATCACCACCGACTCAAACGTCATTGAAGGTCTCTATCAATTACAGTCGCAAGGTCTAGACAGCGCTCCTTTGGTGCAGGCTGCCCACGATTTGCTTGGCGCTTTATCCGCGGAAAATCAAAAAAAACTTCGATACCCGATCCATGCGAAAGAGTGGAGGCGTTGGAACAATACTGAAATGTATGTCTATCGCTATGGCCTGCGCTTGGAGGAGATGAACCCAATCGATATCCAATTGATCATGGATTTGATTGAGAAGTCATTGAGTCAAGAAGGTTTTAAGCAAACCCGTGACGTCATGCGTATCAACCATTTTCTGGGTGAACTCACAGGCAACACCAAGGTGCTTGGCGAGTGGAGTTATAACTTCACACTTTTTGGGGAACCCTCCACCACTGAGCCTTGGGGCTGGCAGATCATGGGACATCATTTGGCTTTGAACTGCTTGATCATCAAAGACCAAATGAGCCTCACACCCACCTTCATGGGCGCAGAACCCAATCACATCGACACGGGACCCAATCAAGGGGTCACTTTGTTTGAAGACGAAGAAAACAAGGGCTTGAATTTTCTGCGATCTCTCACCCCTGAGCAACAACAAAAGGCCATCGTCTATCACTCGAATTTTGGCGGAGACTTACCCCCCGAGAGAAGGCACAAGGCCGATCAACTCCATTTGGGTGGCGCCATGCAAGACAACCGAGTCATTCCCTATGAGGGTATTGCAGGCGCAGAGCTCACTCAAGCGCAACAAGACAAGCTACTTGAGTTGATTGAGCTCTTTATCAAACCCATGCCAGAGGGTCCAAGAAAGTTTCGCATGGAGGACATTGCAGCTCATGTTCTTGACACTCATTTCTCATGGATTGGTGGTCAATCGGATGAGGACACGTTCTATTACCGAATTCAAAGTCCAGTGGTCATGATTGAGTTTGACCACCACTCTGGGGTTTTTCTCACCAACGAGAAACCAGCTCGATTTCACATCCATACTTTGGTTCGCTCACCCAATGGGGGAGATTATGGAATGGATCTCTTAAAGCTTCACTATGAGCTTGACCACGATCAAGCCCTAGCCCCTGGGGTGAAAGGCCATTCGATCGATCACCACACTCATCATCACCCTCACCCTCACCCTCACCATCACTCACACGATTAAAGGCTCAGACCAAATCCGCATTGAATCGCTGAAGAGCGCTGACTGGCACATCTGCCCTACTTCTTTTTGCCCCATATAGCCGTTTATTTACATTTTTCTTGAAAGACCAAACCATGAAATTCAAAATGAATCGTCGAGATCTGCTCCAAACGATGGGAGCTTTGAGTTTGGGCAGCACAAATGCATTTGCTCAAACGTCCAAATATCCTAGCAAGTCCATCAAAATGGTTGTGCCTTTTCCCCCTACAGGAGGACCAGATACAGTGGGTAGGTTGGTTGCACAAATGTTGTCTCAAAAATGGGGCGAGCAAATCGTGATCGAAAACATGGCTGGTGCGTCTGGACAAATCGGAACCAATTATGTGGTCAGAGCGCAACCCGATGGGTACACCATGCTCTTTGCGCCTCCCACACCCATCACGATTGCTGCACACTTTGACCCCAAACCTGCCTACGATGTCAATCGTGATTTGATTCCAGCAGCCTTGATGGGAAGAAATCCGGCGGTGATCGTGACCAATGCAAAAGTTCCTGCCAACAACCTAGGCGAATTTTTTGCTTTGTGCAAAAAAGATCCCACCAAGTACTTTTATGGCTCTCCAGGCCTCGGGCATGCATTTCATTTGATTTCAGAAATCATTTTTGGCAAAGCTGGAATTCACCTCACTCACATTCCCTATCAAGGAAGTGCGCCAGCGGTGATGGGGCTCCTAGGGGGAGATACACAGTTTTTGGTGCAATCGGTTGAGTCGGTCAAAGAGCACATCAAATCGGGCAAGCTCAGGGCATTGGCAACACTGGAGTCGACTCGATTGGAGGCCTTTCCTGATCTGCCCACATTGGCAGAGAGTGGTTTGGGTAACTTGGGGATCATGAATTGGTACGGTGCTTTCTTTTCAAGCAAAACACCACCCGACATCATTGCCTTTTGGGAACGAGAACTCATCGCATTGAACAAGGACCCCTCTTATCAAAAGCGCATGAAGGAGATGAGTTTTGATCCAGTTGTATTTGGCACCCAAGAATTCACCAAAATGATGGCCACCGAGAGTCAACAATGGGAATCGGTCATCAAGTCAGCTCGCATCTCCATCAAGAAAACGGACTGATGACATGGACCTGGGAATTCAAAACCGAATCGCACTCGTTTGCGCCTCATCACAAGGTTTGGGGCTTGCTTGTGCAACGGCTCTAGCCCGGGAGGGCGCACAGGTTTTCATCAACGGCCGTGATTTGGAGAGACTTCACCAAGCCCAAGAACACATCAAACGTCTGACACATCAAACGGTTGAGATCATTCAAGCCGATATAGCCAGCGAGAGTGGAAGACTAGCCCTCCTCCAAGCTTGCCCCAACCCAGACATATTGATCAACAACAATGCCGGGCCCGCACCTGGCAGCATGAAAGACTGGGACCATGCAGCTTGGATGGTTGCTGTTGAATCGAACATGTTGGCACCAATTTTGTTGATTCGCGCCTACATTGAAGGCATGCGAGAGAGAAAGTTTGGACGCATTGTCAACATCACCTCAGCCATGGTCAAAAGTCCTCGCCCTCACATGGCCTTGTCAACCACAGCAAGAGCTGGATTGACAGCTTTTTGCAAATCGGTCTCACTCGAGGCAGTGGTTGATAACGTGACCATCAACAATCTTTTGCCAGAACGCATTGATACGCCTAGACAACAGTTCATGGCTGAGAGGATGATGAAGTCGCAGCAGATCACACTCGAGCAAGCAAGAGAGAAAATTGTGCAAACGGTGGCCGCAAAACGGTTTGGAACACCTGAGGAGTTTGCAGACGCTTGCGCTTATTTGTGCAGCGCTCAAGCGGGCTTCATCTCCGGACAAAACCTCCAACTTGATGGTGGATCCTACTCCGGCTTGATATAAAAAAACCCCAATTTCACTCAAGAAATTGGGGTTTCACCAATCGACCTTAGAGCACAGCCTGATTTCAAGGCTTTGCTCTAAGCGGGTAAGCTTCAATCAACGCGTTTGAATTTTCACACCAGGAGCGGCCATGGCTTTGGGCCAAACCACATACCACTGGTTGTTTTGAATTTGCTTCACGTGCATCAAGTCGTCACCATAATTGAAGGGGCCGTCAAACCTCAACTTGCCCACCATGGTGTCAACCTTATTGGTTTTGAGCCATTTGGCAAGTGCAGCATCATCCAAACTCTTGGTGTTGGTGACAGCGGCCTCTAACATTTGCCAAGCCACATAGGAGCTGGCCGCTTGAACTTCAACGTGTGTATAGGGCAAACCGGCCGCTTTTGCTCTCTCATCAAATGCTTTCACAAAACCTTCGGCACCTTTGTTTTTGGTGAAAGGCAAATGCTCTTCGAAGGGTGAAATTGAAAATCCACCTTGAGCCTCAGGCGCGTCGGCCAAAAGGCCAGGAGAGGGATAAACGTGTGTGTGCAATGGAGGTGCATAGTCAATCTTCTTCATGGCTTCAAGCACTTGATTGCCCTCTGCACCAATGTCACCAATCCACACCAAATCGGGCGCAGCATCTTTCACGCGTGCTGCAATGGCAGCAAAGTCCCTGTTTCCAAAATCCCACTCCAAGTACAAGACTTCCTTGAGACCGCGTTGCTTGGCAACCTCTCTGGCTCCAGTTGACAAGAAATAAACTGAGGGAAATTTGCTGGTGATGATGGCAATGGTTTTAGGCGCTTTGTCCAAGGAAGCCATTGCATCAAAGACGGTATTGGGTACAGTTTTCTCAGGATATGAGCCCAATTCCCAAGCAGGAAATTGTTTGTCGTATTTGGCTTGACTGGGGATACCAAAGGTGTGATGAATGAGCAACTTGTTGTACCTCTCAGCCACCACCATGGCAGACAAAATCGCCCCAGTCGCATAAGGTCCCATCAAGAGGTCAACCTTATCGCTGTTGATGAGTTGCTCGTACAAGGTCCTGGCCAATTCAGGCTTAGATTGATCATCCTTGAGAACCCACTCAACCTTACGACCTAAAAGTCCGCCTCTTTTGTTGATTTCTTCGATGGCGATTTCACCCGCAAGTTTGTGCACGATACCCGTGGCGGCCAATGGGCCTGTCAACGCCAAGGTGCTACCAATTCTGATGGGGGCGTTGGCTTGGGAGAAGGCAAATCCACTCATGCACAGCAAAAGCAAAGAGGCAAAGAGCGCTCTTAGATATTCAAATTTAGCACGGGTGAGAAAACTAAAAACTCGCATGTTGTTGTCCCTGTTCTTATAAAAATTAATCCAAGACTCATGAATGGAGGGTCTCAGTTTCGAATGAATTGAACACTCGCGTTGAGCCGTTGAACACATGAATCGGATCATGATTATTGTAAAGTTGATTTTTTCAACCGAATCAGTACTTACCCTTTACACAAGGTAGGCGAATCAAGAAAAAACGTTAAACTCAATCTACAAATAAGGAGCATTGTTCATGAGAGCCAAAGACATCTATCTAAATTCATTCATACAAAAAATGAGAGATGGACACATCGTCTCCTCCATGACGGTCAAGCTCATCAAAGGCATTGAGATCGCACAGATTGCCAAGACAGCCGGTTTTGATGCCATCTACATTGATCTTGAACACAGTGCTCTCAGTCTTGAGAGCACTGGTCAAATCTGCATGGCGGCCATGGGCATTGGACTGACTCCTTTTGTGAGAGTTCCAGCCAATACGCCTGAGTGGATTTCTAGGGCTTTGGACAACGGTGCGATGGGGGTCATTGCCCCCCACATCAGCACCAAAGAAGAAGCGTTATCTGTTGTTTCATGTGCAAAATTCCCGCCCACTGGCGACAGAAGTGCCGCAGGCGCTTTGCCTCACCTTCAATATCGATCCTTCCCTGCAAGTGAAGCCTACCCCGTTCTCAACACCCAAACCACCGTGATTGTTCAGTTTGAGAGCGAAAAAGCGATAGAGAATGCAGAATCAATCATTTCGACAGAGGGGGTTGATGTGGTGCTCATTGGCTCCAATGACTTGACTGCAGACATGGGCATTGCAGGTCAGTACGATCACCCTAGACTCAAAGCCGCTTTTGAGCACACCATCCAAGTGTGCAAAGCACATGGCAAATTTTGTGGGGTTGGAGGCCTGTCTTCAAGACCAGACTTGATCGAACAATTCACAAAAATGGGCGCACAGTACGTATCAACAGGAACCGACTTGGCATTCTTGTTGTCTGCAGCAACACAAAAAGCCACGCAAGTTCAAATGCTCAACACGTGAGCAAACATTAAAAACCAAACAGCCTTTGTGGATTCTGGCTCAAAATCAATTGCTTTTGCTCATCGCTGTCACACCAGCGATCCAATAAATTGAAGAGAACCACAGAGCTGTGCTCAGCAAACGACAAATGCGGGTAGTCACTCCCCCAAATGATGCGGTCCGCACTTTGCTTGATCAACGCTTTGGCCAAAGGATCCGCATCGGTGTAACCATCAACTTTGGACATTCGATAAATGCCAGTGAATTTCACATGAGCATTTCTGTGACCGGTATTGACGAGATCTAAAAGCGCCTTAAAGCCTGGAGCATTCACGCCGTCTTTGGCCAAATTCATGCCCAAGTGAGCCATGGAGAAAGGAATCTTGAGGCTTTTGAGAACAGGCATCATTTCATGCGTGAGCCAACCAGGTAGCAAAAAATCAAGGTGCCATTTCAGATCTTGACACTTCTCGTGAAGTGTCAAGACTCTTGCTTGAAGCTTCGCAGCCAAACCGTCCTCGTAGGGATGGATTGGGCTTACATTGATGCGCACACCACGAACACCCAAAGCGTCCAAGGCCTTGAGATCTTGAATATCGGTGTCTTCGTGCACGTCAACGATTCCTCGGCAGTGTTCCACACCCACTTCTTGCATGGCATCCAACATGCACCGGTTATCCCGAGCATAGGCACTGGGCTGCACGAAAACAAACCGCGTCAAGCCCAAGTGCTTGGCCAGTTTCAAATATTCACTCAAAGGCGCATGCGGAGGCGCATACCGCAGGTCTGTCCCGTAGGGATACTGCGCAGCAGGACCGAACACATGGAAATGGGAGTCACAAGCGTTCAGAGGTGACTTGAAAAGAGGCTTTTCATCTGGAAAAAAAGACATGGTGAATCACTGGTGATGAGATTAATTCAAACTAGACTTCAAATCTGCCTTTTTCACAACGTCATTCCACATCTGGATGTCATCATGAACTTGGACTGCATATTCACTCAAGGAGTTTGAAACGGCTTTGACACCTGCAGCATTGAAGACGTCAACGACTTTAGGTTGTGCCAAGGCGTGCGTCACTTCGCGCTGCAATCGCGATGCAATATCTTTTGGAACGCCTTGAGGTGCAAAAATCCCAAACCAATACATCATTTTGTAATTGGGATAACCAGCTTGTGAAAAGGTCGGTACATTGGGCAGCAATGGAGAACGTTGCGCACCAGTCACCGCCAAACCAATGAGCCTTGAATCCTTGATATTGGCTTGAGCCGAACCCACACTGCCAATGGCCAGATCAACTCGATCGGCAGCAACGTCCGTGATCGCCGCTGCAATGCCTTTGAATGGAATGTGCACCATTTTCAAATTGTTTTGAGTGAGAAAGGCCTCCATGGCCAGGTGAGCGGAGGAACCAATGCCTCCAGAACCATAGGTCAATCCATTGGGATTCTTTTGCAAGAAGGCGACCACGTCCTTCAAATCCTTCAACCCCAGACCAGGTCTTGCAACCAAAACTGCAGGCGATTCAGCCACCGTTGTGACGGGCATGAGATCTTTGGTGGGTTGATAGGGCAACTTATCGTAAAGGGCAGCGGAGACAACGAATGAGTTGTCGGTCAACAAAAAGGTGTAACCATCAGGAGCAGATTTCGCCACAAAGTCAGTACCCAAAGTGCTTCCTGCACCCCCCTTGTTATCAACAATCACCGATTGGCCCAATTGAGCGGAGAGTTCAACACTCAGAACACGAGCCGCAGAGTCGGTGAATGAACCCGGCACAAAGGGAACAATGATCTTGATGACATGATTTGGCCAACTCAGAGATTGACCAAATGCAAAATTAAAGAGCGCAGATGAAGTGATGACAATAGCAAGTATGGTTTTTTGAATCATGGTTTATAGACCAACGTTGAAGTCCATCCAAAATAGAAAGAGATAGGCGAATAAAAATATGGATTTGTGCACTCATTCTAATCCGAGAAAAATCGAAAAATCAAAAGCATCTGTATGTCGATTTAAAGAGCGACCCATCATAAAAGACTTCAATTGACAATTTGATAATTATCAAACTAGAAAAATATCGAGAGATTAGAGTCAAGTTCTCACAATCAACCAAAGAAGTACAAACCATGAAAACAGACGCACAAATTCAACTCGATGTCATTGCCGAGCTCAAATATGAACCCACCATACACCAATCCAACATAGGCGTGTCGGTGAAAGAAGGAATTGTGGCGCTAAGAGGTGAGATTGAGCATTATTTTGAAAAATACCATGCTGAAGCTGCTGCTCAACGGGTCTCTGGTGTTCGTGGAGTGGCCATGGAATTGGAGGTGAAATTACCAAACAGCGTCAAGCGATCCGATAGTGACATTGCTCACGCCATTGACAACCTCATCAGCTGGTCGGCCCTTTTAAGCAAAGATTCGGTCCAAGTCAAAGTAGAGGGCGGGTGGGTAACACTTTCGGGAGAGGTTAAATGGCACTACCAAAAAGCCATGTTAAACACGTCTATCAGCCACTTGATGGGGGTGGTTGGCATCAGCAATCAGCTGGTCATCAAACATGAGGTTGCAAAATCAGAGGTGAAATCTGACATTGTTGAGGCATTGAATAGACGGGCAAAGGACGACGCCAAAAGCATAGACATTCAAGTCAAAGGAGGCGAAGTCACACTGAGTGGTAGCGTTCACAGCTGGAATGAAAAGGCACTGGTCAAACAAGCCGCCTGGAGCAACTCCAGCGTTGTGAGTGTCGTTGACAAGTTGCAGGTTATCAATTAAATGGGTTTACGGATATAGCGAATAACAATCGCAAAATTGAAAAACCATGAGCTCACGGCTCATGGTTTTTTTCTAACTTAAGAATTCAAATCTTGAGCGTTGCCATCGACTCTTTTGCCAAATCAGATGATTTAGACGCACTTGCAAGTGCATCTTTCATGACGGTATGGCTTGCATCTAGAGTGGATTTCACGACAGCGAGGGCCATTGATGAAATTGGGTTGCCATGCAAAGCAGGTGACTTTAAAACTTCTGCTGTCAAAGCACAACTTTCTTCAACTTGTTGTTGCAAAATACTAGCAACCTTTGAGTGCGCAACAAAACCCAAATGATAAACAGACTCAGCAAAAGCCAAATTATCTTTGACTTGCTGCGCCATTTGTTGAGTTACCGACTCTAAGAGATTCGATGCAACAGGACTTTGCGAATCCTCACTGTTGATGGAATGCAAAGATTTTAGAGATAGTTTACTGTGCGTCAATACCAAACCAATCATTTGAAACATTTGTTTTTGATAAAGATGTCCAATCTCCAATGCACGATTACGCACAACCTCTGCTGATTCACTGTTGGTTTTCATAGATACCCCTTTACGATCTAAATTTAATTAAAAAGATTGAAATTTAAAACCTTCAATTGAAGGAAATTTGATCATATTTAGAACTCAAATGAATGTTTGTATGCCAGCGAACATTTGGGTATGTGTTTAACAAAACATTGATACAACATCATACTTTCGTTGATTTCGCAAAAATACACACTGAAGTAATGAGAAATATCAATTCAATACAAATAAAAAAAAATGAAAATTGAGAACGCTGAAATCAAATCGAGAGCAATCTCAATGAACCCGATTCAGCGATCGATAAAAACCAAGGAGTAATATGCCAAATCCCACTCAAGCATCCTACTTAGGAAAGAAGACTTCCATACAGGAAAAGTTTGAAAGCATCAGCTTTTGCCTTTTAAAAGCATATTCCCACAATAAAGAAGCAAAAAACTTGTATGAAAGCGGGAACTTGGAAGCTTCCCATTACCATTCACAACTGGTGGAAATCTTCACCTCAAATATTTCAGTCAATCTTACAAACTTCGTGAACAATGATCCAGCTCAAAAAGGTGAATCAAAAACTGCGCTTTTTTAATCAACTGACTAAGCACTGAAGCGCTGTTCTTTTGATACAAAAATAGCTTACGGAAAAAATAAATAATAAATGTACCCAAGCGAACACATCAAACATGGACTCAAGCCTGATAAGAAGAAAATAAAACAAAGACAAGTGCGTCAACTTTGTTCGCCAAAGAACACATGCACGAAAAAAGTGACTTCAATACCGTACATGAAACCAACCGATGTCCTATACTTTTAAAAAGATACCTGCAGTACATTCTATTTAAGGCTCCTGGTGCACACCTCCCGCAATGGATTAATCGATGAGCTTTCAAAATCAGAGCAATCTTATATTTTCAAACATGCTCGATCGATTGAGCTGAGATCAGAGGATGCTCTTCCGCTAGAAATATTTGGTGAGTTCGTGGTTTACTTCATAACCAGCGGCTCAATTGCTCTCTTCGTTCCCAACGCAAAAAAAGATACAACGGAAGGCCTAGCGGTTGGGCTAATTGGAAATGAAGGAGCGATTGGATTGCAATTTGCTCTCGGCCTTGGATCGGGAAATATGCAATACGTCGTTCAATCTGCAGGCTTTGCATATGCCATCGGGGCATTGAAATTTCAAACCTTGATCAAACGAAATCCTCAAATGTTACTGACGATATCTCGCCACTTGTGGACCATGTATCAAGATGTCTCAAAATTCGCATCGATTTCACTAACTCAAGATATCAAGTCGCGTTTGATTTATTGGCTGCAATTGAGCAATCTACGCTGCCATCCCAATGAACTCTACATGACTCACACATTTTTATCAAAGATGTTGGGAGTCAGACGTGCAAGTATCACCATAGCTGCACGAGAACTCAAACTTGAAGGTTTGATTGACTACATACGAGGTCACATCAGAATTTTAGATAGCAAAGCATTGGATCAAATTTTAGAATTTAAGATGGGATCGACCCAATGAATTTTTGATTTGGATCAAGATAAAGCGATTGATTGGGTTCTTGTTGACAATGAATTTGTCAGTTACGTTTTAATATATGTTCGTTAACAAACAGAAACTCTTTGAGTTTCAATTTAAATTAAGTGTGTGAAATAAATTAAATCTCAATACCGTTGATTGACATCAAAACCTTTATTTCTATTTGATTTATTTTCACATAGAGTATTTTTTCATCACTTGTTTAGAGCCCAATCATGGATATGAAAATCAAAGGCGAACTGTCTTCGCGCATGAAATGCACGCAATGCAGCTTGTTCACTAAGTGCATGCCACACGGTCTTAATGTGAATGAAATGACTGACATTGATGCCTTGGTCACACAACGCGTAAAAGTCAAAAGGGGCATGTCTTTATTTCGACAAAGCTCTCAATTCATCTCCATGTATGTTGTTCGAACTGGTTACTTCAAGACGGTTATATCCAATGAAAGCGGTTCAGATCAAGTTCTTGGCTTTTACACTCGTTCAGACTACTTGGGATTTGGGAGCGCTCTCAATGAGGGCCACAACTGCAGCGCCTATGCTCTCGAAGACTCAGAGGTTTGCATCATTCCATATTTAAAAGTAGATGAAATTGCAAAAACCATTGACAGCTTGCAAGCTCACATCAGAAAGCTATTGAGCAAAGAAATTGCTCGTGAAAACTTTGAAATGCTCACACTTGGAAGCCTCAAAGCTGAGGGAAGAATTGCAATCTTCTTGCTAAATTTAAGCGCTCGTCATCACGAGCGTGGTTACTCTCGTACAGATTTAAATCTGAGCATGTCAAGACAAGATATTGCTAGTTTTTTAGGGCTGACGCACGAGACGGTGACCCGCGCCTTGTCAAAGTTCATCAAAGATGGCATGATCTTGGTTGACAATCGCAGCATCGTCATCGTGAATCATGACATGCTTCACTCGGCCATCAACCGAGAAATTTCATAATAGGGACTCGTTTTAAAATTTCATCCCTAACCAAGATCAAAATAATGCTTTGCTATTTCTCATGTGGCAACCACATTGGGTAGCAAACGGTCGTATTCTTTTTTGACCACAGCGTAACATTCACAAGATCTTTTCTCTAACCCCAAGCGATCGAGCACTTTGATGCGCCCTCTTGTATAGCTGATGAGATTGGCACGTTGAAGTTGTCCCGCAGCTTCTGTCACCCCCTCTCTTCTAACCCCTAGCATGTTGGCGATCAACTCCTGGGTCATCACCAAATCTGGGCCCGACAAACGATCTAGGCTCAACAACAACCAGCGACACAATTGCTGATCCAAAGTGTGATGTCGGTTGCACACGGCAGTTTGCGTCATCTGGGTGATCAAAGCTTGCGTGTATCTCAGCAAGAGATGGATGATGGGAAAAGATTGCGCAAATTCATCCTTTAAAAAGATCGAGCTCAAACGATAAGCTTTTCCCGCACTTTGAACCACCGCTCTACTGGGTGTGGTCTCGCCTCCCATGAACAATGAAATTCCAACCATTCCCTCAAAACCCACCACAGCAATTTCTGCCGAGGATCCGTTTTCAAGGACAAACAAGAGTGAAACGATACAGTTCTCGGGAAAGTAAACAAAACTCATGTTTCTTCCCGATTCGTACAGAACCGTCCCGAGTGGTAGATCTACCAATTCGAGCTTTGAATGCCAGCGTTTTTTTACATCCTCTGGCAAGACAGACAACAACTGATTGTTGAATTCGCTTGCAATATTAGTCATTGTATTGACCCATTAACCATGGGTTAATGTAATGTCAATTGTTGATTTACTATGTTCGCCGCCTAACATATGGGTACACAGGTTTGACTCATGAATTCAAGATAACGTCTTTAAGACTTTGATTTCATTGAGAAAATCTATATTTTTCGACTCAGCTCTTGATTTTCAAAAAATCAATGGAAAAGCTACAAAACTCAGTATTACAGCTTGTGGGTTTTCTTTTGAGACTTTTAAAGAAATAAGACCATTGCGAGAATTCGCCGCAATGGGAAGTCTACCCGTGGTGAATTATTTCAGACTAACGACTTTGGACATGTCCATTGGCTTAATGCTCCACGTCAATTCACGCTGCCTGTTTCGCACAGTCATGATGCACTCCATCTTGGTTCCCATTGAAGTGATCTTATCGCAATAACTGGCACTCGCATGCTCTTTGGCCAAGCACAAATGCTTCAAATTCTCGTTCTGCTCGTTGATGCATTCGTCACCGACTGCCCATACCATGACAGGAGAGAAGGCCAAAACAACAGTGATGAATTTGATTACCATGTAGACATCTTACGGAAAAGTAATCGTCTATAAATGACATCTTCGTCATGCAGGAGAAGTCAACTGCCATTGGCACCGGTGGATCAAAGAATCAAGGCCCATGAATCAACCATTTTGGAGTGAAAAATCAGGCCAAATGCTCACCCTATAGCCTTTAAAGTTGAAAATGATTGAAAAGCACCCCCACTTTGACCACTGATCATGACAAAAGCGTCATTCAAGAGAGGTTTCAATTCAATCTTCAATTCACCAAAAAATCGATCAAACGCTCGAAGTTTTCTGCATCAAATTCGGTGTTATCAAATCTTTTAAGACAAAGGTGCTCAGGAGGATTCACACGTCTTTTGAGGTAATCCTCCCAGTGTGCCAATTTCCAATCGTCTCTGGGATCGGCACGGTGCATGATCCTGCTTTTGGCCTCTGAGTCTGACAAATCAATCCATGCTACGCGAATGCAGGTCTGGGGTGGCAACTCCAATTTGAGTGGATCAAACATGTCTTGGTTCATGATTTCTTTGGAAAACGGTCCCACCAAAATCACATTGACCCCCAGCGCTAAATTTTCTCTTGCGATGTCCAGCAAGCCCTTGTATTCCCAGTCTCTCAGATGAGTGAGGTAATAGGGGCTGTCGCGATCATTGGGGTTACCGGTTGCAACTTCCATCAGGTGAGAGCTGAAGGCGCCAAATGCGGTGTCCTTGTCCAGGAAAAAATAATCCTGATTGGTTTTTTTGATGATTTGGGCGATGGCCCTTTTGGCCAGGGTGGTTTTACCCGTTCCAGCGTGACCACTGAATAAAATCAGCCTGGGCGCAAAGCGTGCATTAAAATTTTCTGTCATCCGATTCCCTCAAAACAGCAATTGCCCCAACATGAACCCCACCTGGATCCAAAGTTTTGAATCCAAATCCTACCAAGGTGTTGAATTATGGCTTCATTGTCAGCCTGGAGCCAAGCAAACAGCTTGGATCGGACTGCATGGTGACAGACTCAAAGTTTCCCTTCAAGCTCAAGCGACAGATGGCCAGGCCAATGCGAGCTTGATCGCCTGGATTGCCAAGAGCCTGGATGAGCCCAAATCGAACATTCAAATTGTCAGTGGTGAAAGCAGCCGCATGAAAAAGATCAGGATCTTGAATTCCAATTTGCAGACCGTGCGTGAGCGTATCCTAGGCCTCATCAAGACTTGACCCATCAAGGCTTGACCTCTCAAGCCTTGATTTTCAAAGCCTGCGTGCCCTAGCGTTCACTGTCCAAGTGCGCCATTTGCATGGGCGCATAACGCTCCCCAGCCACAGGGTTCTGATCCATGATTTTTTGAATGTTCAAGAGCGTTTCTTGCTCCAATTCCACCGATAAAGCACCCAGCACTTCATCGAGCTGATCTTCACGCCTGCATCCCAGTACAGCCACCATGGGTAGGCCCAAAGCGCTCGACTGCTTTAACACCCATGCCACACACAACTGCGTCAAGCTCATATTGTGCCCAAGAGCCAACTCGCTCAAGTGAGAGATGATCCTTTGATTGCGCTCAAAGTTAGCTCTTTCAAATCGAGGCAAGTGCACCCTGTAGTCCGCACTGGATTGAGGGACTGTTCCAGCCAATAACCCTCGCGAGAGCACTCCATACACACTCACCTGCCCTCCCAATTCCTTCATTGCAGGAAAAATGGCTCTCTCTGCTGAGCGTGAAACGACAGAGTACTCCATTTGCAAATCATCAATGGGCGCCACCTTATAGGCCATCTTGAGCGTCTCAACACCCACCTCAGACAAACCAATTTTTCGGACATAACCGGCTTTCACCATGTCTGCCATCGCACCCACTGTCTCCTCAATCGGCACGTTGGGGTCTAGCCTGGCCAGTCGGTAAATGTCTATGTAGTCGGTCTTCAAGCGTTGTAGCGAGCAAGCCAAGGCATTTTTCACCGCCGCAGCTCTCCCATCCATACCTAACCATGAATGATCCGGTCCTCTGAGAGCGCCAAACTTGACCGACAAAATGGCCTTTTGCCTTTTGCCTCCTTCCAAGGCCTTGGCAATGAGCATTTCGTTGTGACCTGATCCGTAAAAATCTCCCGTGTCAATGTACTCCACACCGTGATCAACGGCCCTTTGAATGGTGCGAATGCTTTGAGCTTCATCACATGGTCCGTACAAATAGGACATGCCCATGCAACCCAGGCCCAAGCTTGACTTTGGTGGGAGAGCGGAGCTTGAGTGGTCAGCGTTTTGTGGATTCACGGCGAATTCCTTTGAGGGTTCTGTTACTGATGTGCTCTCAAGCGCCATCAAGAAAACACATCATAGACCGATTTTATTGGTGAGAGGGTGATCCCGCCGATCTCCCCCATGTGCAACACCCCCAAGCGGAGAGACATCATGTCAGAGTATTTTGGCTTCAAAATCGACGCATCCAGCCTCCCCTGGTCAAAGGGTGAGTCCTACATGCAGTCTGCCCAGGCGCCCAAGGAGCAAAGGCTTGCAGAATTGCTCAGAGCAATTCAGATGGCCAATTTAGAAGGTGCCAGGCACTGCTTCATTGCTCTGATCAATGCCGCGCCTTACCTTGCAAACCATGTCTTGATGAGCCAGTTGAGCAGTGCGCTGCAAAGCTCGAACATGCCTTGGGCCCAAAAAATTGGTCGAGAGTTGAAAAGCTTGGGGTTGAAGGTGTTTGATCACGCAACAACACTCAACCCCAAGAGCATTCAAAAAGGTTCATTTCAAGCGGCGCAAAAAGCGCCTCGAGTTGACGTTCAAGCTTAAAGCTTTTCCTCTGGAGCGAAGACGTCGGGCACATACATATCCGCTGGAATGGGACCGCGCAAGTAATTTTGGTTATAAACACGTGCAGGTAACTCGACCAATGGACGTTCAATTTCTTCATACGGCACTTGGGATAAAAGATGGCTGATGCAATTGATGCGAGCTCTCTTTTTGTTGTCAGCGGCCACAATCCACCAAGGTGCCTCTGGGCGGTGGGTGCGCTCAATCATCGTCTCTTTGGCTTTCGTGTAAGCCTCCCACAGGCGTCTAGACTCCAAATCCATTGGAGAGAGTTTCCATTGCTTGAGCGGATCATTGATGCGCGTCATGAAGCGCAAATACTGTTCGTCGTCGGTGATGGAGAACCAATACTTGATGAGAATGATGCCTGAGCGCAATAGCATTTTTTCAAACTCAGGCGTGGTGACGAAAAACTCCTCGTATTCCTCATCGCTACAAAAACCCATGACTCGCTCAACGCCAGCTCTGTTGTACCAACTTCGGTCAAACAAGACGATCTCTCCTCCCGCGGGCAGCTGCGACACGTAGCGCTGGAAATACCACTGGGATCTTTCGCGCTCACTGGGTGCTGGCAAAGCAGCCACTCGGCACACACGGGGGTTGAGCCTTTGAGTGATTCGCTTGATTGCTCCACCTTTGCCTGCCGCATCTCGACCTTCAAAGAGCACCACAATCTTTAATTTTTTATGAACCACCCAGTCTTGGAGTTTGACCAACTCGCCTTGCAAGCGGAACAACTCTTTGAAGTACTGATGACGCTCTGCACGCAACTCTGGGGTGATTGAAGATGAATCAAACACCTCTTCGTCGAGCTCGACCTCAAGCTCTTCGTCCAAGTCATCGAGTCGCTCTAAATAGGTTTTGAAATTGAATTCGAATTTTTTCATTGCATCCTCTGCTAAGTTCTCAGATCCTGACAGCAGCGAATGACAATTTGATGACAACCTTGCGATTCAAACTTTTACCATCAAGTTGCAAGGGTGTTTTTGAACAGCACGGAACAAAAGTGCAGATCAACCATCAATGAACGCAAGAGGTGAAGGCATGCAGTTCAAACACCGAGCCGATCAATCCATGCTGATCAACCAAAAGAGCATCACCAGGGTCAAACAGGTCATGGCGATGATGAAATTGACTAACATGACGGACTCCGTGATCAAAGAAAACTCAAAGCGAAATCTAATCGCAATCAAAGCGCGCGATCTCAGTTGGGCATGTTCAACTCGCTTTGGAAGGGGTTGGTCTTGTAAGAATCTACCCCCATACTTTGGAGATCGTCAATTTTGGCAAACACTTGACACACAAGGCTAGCGTAACAAGCGTAACTCAGTAGGCCGCAAAACATGCTCTCAATTGCAACGCCAGCAAAGATTCAATTGTCAAATGAACGGTTGTGCGCATCAAAACATTCGATCAAGGAATGGGACCCGTTGGGTGCTGTCTGGCGCAAATACGCCCGAATTCGAGGAGCGGCCTTCCAAGGCTCTGTTGAACCACTCCAAATCGATTGATCAAGCAACTCCAAGCGCTCAGGCGTTTGATGCAGCATGATGACAGCAGGCAACAAGCTCTCAAATTGAACTTCAGCCAACAGCCATTGGCCGTCTTGGATCAAACTTTGCAGTGTTGCAGACTCAGAGTCGGGCGGACTGTAGGCCTGAATGGCTCGCAGTGCGCTCATTGAGAGGGGCTCAGCCAAACCAAGCGCATGGACGTTGTCGCAATTGCGCGTGAATTTGGTCTGAAATTGACTCCATTCCCCCAGCACATCGATGAGACGACCATCTAAATTGAGCAAGTGTCCGTTGTCATCGGCTTGCAAGCCCACGTGCGAAAACAGCACGCCCAATAGACTCAACCACAACACAATCCAGATTGACTTGACGCCCTTCATTTAATGCAGATCAAGATAAAAATCCCACCTTTTTCTTGCCCTCATGACTGAGCGGCAAATCCTCAATTTGGACTTGCTCGCGCGCGGCCAGTTTGGCGTTTCCAAATCCCGTCATCAAAGCGCGGCGCATCTCACGCGGAGCGAGTTGCGCCAATCGCTCAATCAAGCCTTGCGTGGGCTCCTCATCAAAGTACTTCCCCCATCCATGCTCGCTGCGAATGCTTTGGTACAGTCGTCTGGCGATTTTTTGAGCAGCCTCTGCGCTCAAAGGCTCGATTTCAAAGACGTTCATTCGGTTCATGATGGGCTTGGGAATGGCTCTGTCGTCGTTGGCCGTCATGATCCAAATGACTTGACTCGCATCAATGGCGACCTCAGCAAATTCATCCGTGAAGTGACTGGCCGTGTCATGCTCAAGCAATGAATAAAGGGCTCCCAAGGGATCGTATTGCGCATCGGCACTGGCTTTGTCGATTTCGTCAACCACAATCACTGGGTTGGCGTATTGACCCTCAACGATGGATTCAAAGACTTTACCGGGACGCGCACCCTTCCACTGGGATGAAGACCCTGAGAGCAACCAGCCAGCCGTCATTGAACTCATGGGGACCAAATTCATACCCGTGCCAAGCAAGTCGGCCATTTGGCGAGCAAAGTGGGTCTTTCCCACACCAGGTGGGCCAAGCAAGAGCATGGGGGTCAACTCCAGGTGATCCCCGCAATCTTGCCCCAAGGCCAAGTTCCTTTTGACCTCATCCAAGGCAGACACAAAATTGGGCAAGGCGTCATAGAGATCCTCCATGTCTGGCAAGCCACTGGGCTTGACCGAGAAACGCTCGGGCCCACTCTCAAGCATCTTTTCGTAGGTATTGAACAAACTCTCGCGCTCTCGCATTTGCCCACTGTCCCTCAATTTGGAGAGTTTTTTCTCAACTTCGCAAGCATCAAAAACACTCTTCATGTTGGCAACAGGCAGGTGAAACCCCAGGCCGCTTGGATTCAGTTGTGCATGTGACATGGATGACTCCCTCATTGAAACAATGAATCAGTTTCTCAATCGTAACAAAAAAAGCATAAGCCGTGCCCATTAAAAAACAATGAGAAAAAGCCCTAACGCACTCGCTTGGTGCAAATCGATTTCTTTTTGCAAGAGCGCTTTTGTTGGGGTCAAGCCAAGTCGCCTCGCGTATGAAGATTGATAGAAATGTTATGATCTGAAGATTGCAAGATGGAGTTCCTTCAAGGGAGCTCACACCTGTGGCCACAGAATCCTTTGCTTAGCCCAACCACTGCTCTCGTGCTCGGCACATTGAGCTTTGGGGGGTCGCCCAAACCTCTAAATGATTCGTTCAAACCCACAACAGCGTGAGAGTTTGAAAGATCAGAACAATTTAACTTAAACCTTACAGGAGTATTTTTTATGAGTCGACTTCAATTGAGCTTTGCGTGCTGGGATTACGATCGCACCAGGGCTTTGATGGATGGACGAATCAAAGTCGACGGCATTGACTTGAATTATTTGAACCTGCCCGTTGAAGAGACATTCTTCAGAATGGCTCGCTTCAAGGAGTTTGACATTGCTGAGATGTCTCTGTCGTCCTACTGCGTGACCCTTGCCAAGCCCGAGAGACCCTTCATTGCAATTCCCATTTTCCCCTCGCGCTTTTTCAGACACTCTTGCATTTACGTCAACGCCAAGAGTGGCATCAAAGAGCCTAAGGACTTGATTGGCAAAAAGATCGCCTCTCCCGAGTACCAAATGACTGCACCCGTGTGGATCCGCGGCATTTTGCAAGATCACTACGGCGTGCCAATCGATGCTCAGCCCTACCTCTTTGGTGGCGAAGAAGAGCCAGGGCGCATCGAGAAGATGAGCCTGAAGTTACCCCCCAACATCAAAGTGAGTCCCATCGAGCCCCACCAAACGCTCACCCAAATGCTCTATGACGGCGAGATCGATGCCTTGTACACGGCTCGCATGCCATCTTCATTCTTAAAGGGCGATGGGGTCGTCAAGAGGCTGTTTGACAACTACCAAGAAGTGGAGCGTCAGTACTACAAAGACACCTCCATTTTCCCAATCATGCACACGGTGGTGATCAGGCGTGAAGTCTATGAGGCGAACCGCTGGATTGCGCAATCCCTCACCAAAGCATTCATTCAGGCACAACAAATGACCTATGAAGCGCTCAACGAGACTGCAGCTTTGAAGACGATGCTGCCCCATTTGACCGCACACGTTGAAGAGGTCAAGCGCGAATTTGGTGACGATTGGTGGCCTTACGGTTTAGAGAAAAACGTAAAGACGCTCGAGACCTTTACACGCTATCACCACGAGCAAGGGCTCTCACCCAAGCGACTCCAGGTCGAAGAGCTGTTTGCGCCTGAGGCATTGGAAGCATTCAAGATCTGATCGAAGACGCGAGCCTCGAGGACCCAATCCTCGAGGACTGCTTGGGGCTCACCCACCCAAAAAGGCGCTCTAGGGGCGACGGTAATTGACCTGGAGCTTTTGCCAATAGGCGTCGCTCAAATGACTGAGGTGCACCGCACCGCCCGTTGAGGGCGCGTGCACGAAGCGCCCCTTGCCCACATAGATTCCTGCATGGGTGGGAGTGGGGCCTGATCCAAAAAAAATCAAGTCCCCTGTTCTTCTTTGCTCTGGCAAAACTTCTACGCCCCAGGCTCTGAGTTGCGTCACCGTGCGTGGCGGCTTTAAATGGGTTTGGTGAGTCATCACGTAACCGATGAAACCACTGCAATCAAATCCTGTATCGGGCGTATTTCCCCCCCACCGATAGGGGGTACCGACCAAACCAAAAGCAAACAAAGCGAGCTCTTGCGCTTGGGACTCACTCAAGCGCTCTCCAAGGATGCCTTGCGCACCATCTTGCGTGGCCTCACGTAAGACTCCCACATGAGTCGCTGAGCCAGGGTTGGGTGGTGTCGAGCATGAAACCAGGGCCAAAGCGCACAGACATGTGAGCCAAGCCTGCCCAATGCGCTTGGCCAAGCTCACTCTCACCCAAGTTGGGTCAATCTCTATCAATTTCATTTACCAATCACACCTTTTGCGCGTGTCTCGCGCCATCGCGTTAGGGGTTGATTATGATTGAGCTTGACGACAAAGTCCAAAAACCCTTAGAAAAACCCAAACCATGACATCAACCGCAAACGCCAAGAACTTACCCCTTCACCGCATTCGAGTCTTGGACATGAGCCGCATTTTGGCGGGTCCTTGGGCCACTCAAACCTTGGCAGACTTGGGCGCAGAAGTGATCAAGGTCGAGAGACCCGTGCACGGGGATGACACCCGAAGTTGGGGGCCCCCTTTCCTACAAGACCCACAAACGCAGCAAAGTGCAGATGCGGCTTATTTCATGACCTGTAACCGTGGCAAAAAATCCATCACGATTGATTTCACACAAAAAGCAGGGGCCGACTTGCTGCGCGAATTGGTGCTCAAATGCGATGTTTTGATTGAGAACTTCAAAGTCGGTGGACTTAAAAAATACGGCCTTGACTATGAAAGCCTCAAAGCCATTCACCCTGGACTCGTTTACTGCTCTATCACTGGATTTGGCCAAGACGGGCCCTACGCGGAGCGGCCTGGCTACGACTTTTTGATCCAAGCCATGGGAGGCCTCATGAGCATCACTGGAGAGAGAGAAGGACGCCCCGGAGGAGGACCTCAAAAAGTGGGAGTGGCCATCACCGATGTGATGACAGGCTTGTATTCGAGCATCGGCATCTTGGCCGCTTTGCGCAGCAAAGATGAAACCGGCTTGGGGCAGCACCTCGACATCTCGTTAATGGACGTGCAAGTTGCAGCCTTGGCCAATCAAGCCTCGGCTTATTTGGTGACACAAAAAGTGCCCGAACGCTTGGGCAACGAGCATCCATCGATCTCTCCCTACCAATCCTTGCCCGCCAAAGATGGTCATTTCATTTTGGCCGTCGGCAACGACAGTCAATTCAAAAGCTTTTGCCAAGCCGCAGGCCACCCCGAACTCGCACTCGATGAGCGTTTCACCTCCAACCGCGCACGTGTCACTCACCGCGAAGCGCTCACCCAAGCGCTTGAAGCCATCACCCGCACACGCACCATCGACGACTGGACGCAAACCATGGAACGTGCCAATGTGCCGTGTGGCCCCATCAACACCTTGGACCGAGTGTTTGCCGACCCCCAAGTGCAGCACCGTGGCTTACACGTGGAACTGCCCCACGCACGCTACGGCAGTGTGCCAAGCGTGGCCAATCCCATTCGCCTGTCGCAGACCCCCATCCAATACGACAAAGCCCCACCCGAACTGGGCGAACACAACCATGCCGTGCTGCGAGAACTCTTGGGGCTCAATGAGGAACAAACCAAGACCCTCCAAGCCCAAGGCATTGTCTAGACACACAGCAGCGCAAAACACACTTGTCAGACCCCAAGATTCGCAATATACTGTATGAATGAACAGTATAGAAATCCTGCGGGTCACCCCCCCTCCAAACGCACACCCCTACACGCTCACGCCCAGCGCGAAAGCGCTGCGCGCGGTGCCGGGCAAAGTGCCTGCGGGCTTTCCTTCTCCCGCCGAGGACTTCGCCGTCAAGCGCCATGATTTGAACGATCTTTTGATCACCCATGCCGTCGCCACTTTTTTATGGCGTGTCTCGGGCCACTCGATGACGGAAGCGGGTATTTTTGATGGAGATATTTTGGTCGTCAATCGCGCTCTGGCACCGGTGCACAAAGACGTTGTGGTGGCTGAAATCGATGGGGAGTTCACGGTGAAGTACTTCTACAAAAGAGGCGGACAGATCAAACTCCAACCCGCCAACCCCACATTCCCCGAGATCACCTTCAAAGAGGGTCAAAGCCTGCGCATTTGCGGAGTGGTCACGAGTTGCATCAAACGCTTTCGCAAAACCACTCAGAACCTGGATTGAGCTCTCACTCCATAGCATCTCGAGCAAGGACCCCTCACCGTGTATGCATTGATCGATGGCAATAACTTCTACGTCAGTTGTGAGCGGGTGTTCAGACCCACATTGAACGATCACCCCGTGATTGTTCTCTCCAACAACGATGGCTGCGCCATTGCGCGCAGCAACGAGGCCAAGGCACTTGGCGTTGCCATGGGTGCGCCTTGGTTCAAGGTGCGGCATCTCCAAGAGAGTGCGGGGCTCGTTGCGCTCTCAGCCAACTTCACTTTGTATGGCGACATGAGTGAGCGCATGATGACGATTGCAGCGGGCCTAGGTCCCACACAAGAGGTGTACTCCATTGACGAGTCCTTCGTGGGGCTTGAGGGAATCCGAGGTGATTTGACGCAACGCGCACGAACCTTGCGCTCACGCATTTTGCAGTGGATTGGGATACCCACCTGTGTCGGCATTGGACCCACCAAGACACTGGCCAAGTTGGCCAATCACGTTGCCAAAACGGCTGAGCGAAAACCAGGTGTGTACCCCAGCGAATGGGCCCAAGTCTGTAACCTGGCGAGTCTCAGCACAGAAGCCTTGCAGTCGCTCTTCAAAACCACAGAGGTGGGGGAAATTTGGGGCATTGGACGACGCATCCAAGCTCAGCTCCATGACGCACACGTGCAAACCGTATGGGACTTTTTGCAACTGCACCCTCACATCGTGCGTGACAATTGGGGGGTCGTTTTGGAGAGAACGCTCAGAGAACTCAAAGGCGAGAGCTGCCTGAGCCTTGAGGAGGCACCCAGCGCCAAAAAAGAAATCGCTTGCACCAGAAGTTTTGGCAAACCCATTTTGACCCTCGCGCCTTTGCTGGAAGCCGTCTCTGAATTCGCCTCTAAAGCGGCCGAGAAATTGCGTCGCCAAGGCTCGGCCACATCGCGCGTCTTGGTCTTTGCAAGAACCAGTCCTTTTCGCCCAGGCCCCTCCTACAGCCAAAGCGTGAGCGTGCCTTTGAGACACCCATGCTCGGATACCCCAAGCTTGGTGCAAGCTGCTGTGGCTGGCATGCACCAGATCTACCGCAGCGGCTTTCAATTTGCCAAGGCGGGTGTGATGCTGCTCGAACTCGAACCCCAAGGCGAGCGTCAAAGTGAGTTTGATTGGTCCGAGAACGAGTCGCTTGAGCGCAAGCCCTCGCCCCATTCAGACAAACTCATGCAAACCATAGACCACTTGAACGCTCGCTACGGCAAAGGCACGCTGAGCGTGGCCAGCACGGGAGCGAGCCGCACACGGCGCGAATGGAGCATGAGGCAAGAGCGTCTAACGCCTCAGTACACAACCAATTGGGATGACTTGCCGCTCGTGCGAGCTTGAGCACTCAGGTGCACTTGAGGCGCCACCATCAACCCCGCGCGTCAAGACGCTGGGACAAAGCCAAGAACACCTCAGGACTCCAAAAATCACCCAAATCGGCACCCTCAAGGAGCTGGAGATCGCGCAAACATTGGGCCAGCACATGAAACTCCAGCCGCCCCTCGCCGCTCCAAGGCAAAGCGCGGGTGCAAGCGCCCAACACGCGTGGCGAGAGCTCGCTGGACCAAAACGCCATGGCCTCTTGCCCCAGTCCCAAGGGGCTTTTTGCACTGGGCTTGAGCACCAGTTGGTCCAAGGCCTTTGCCTGTGAAGAAGAGACCTTGGCTGGCAATTGACTGAGCACGAAAGCGCTTTGGTCCTCACTCAAATGAGGCAGCATTTGAAACAACTTTTGTCTTCCCGCTTTGCTCAAGCTCAAGCTTGAAACACCACTTTGCCAAGTGGTTTGCTGCTCATGGCGTTCAAGCACAGATGAGGATAAGTTCAAATTTGGATTGAGACACACCCAAGAGGCCACTTTGGAGCCCAAGCGAGGCACAAGCACCAAAGCGAGTTGCGCTGACCAGTCATGACTCATCAAATGCACGCGCTGCAAATTCATCCGATCAAACCACTCTTCAAGCATGAGCACCAGAGTTTGCAAATCAACACGCGCTGCGCTTCGCATGTGATCGGACAACCCAAACCCCATCAAATCAGGCATGAGCACGCGCTCGCCCAGGCGAGCACGTTCAATGGCCCAAGGTGCAAAAAATGCACCCGATGAACCCAATCCATGCAAACACACCCAGGTTTTGCGCTCACAATCTGACTCAGCAGGCAATGGCGCCCCCCAGTGGTGAAGTCGCAGCCCCGGCAGACAGGGCAGATCGTTGACGTGAGTGGAGACAAGGCCCGCCTCTTGCCAAGGCAGCATCAGGCGCTGGAGTTCATTCATCTCAGGCCTCAACGCATCTTCACGCAAATACTGTTGCGTTTGTTCACGCACCACTTTGGTTTGGGCGCGTCGGAGCTTGAAAAAATCCACCAAAGGCTTGGCACAATCCTCGGCCATGAACCCCGAGTGCACTTGGGTGTGTGCATTGAGACTAGGGTTCTCAAACACATTGAGCACAGACCCTGCAGCGCCCGCACGTTCGTCCTTGGCTCCAAATACAAGACGCTTGATGCGTGAATTCAAAATTGCACCTGCACACATCACACAAGGCTCTAGGCTCACAAACAGGGTACAGCCCTCAAGCCTGTAATTGCCCAATTGCCGCCCAGCCTCTTGAAGGGCCAAAATCTCGGCATGGGCACACGGATTGTGGCTAGACACTGGCAAATTGTGCGCTTTGGAGATCAACTGCTCGCCGAGAAAGACCGCAGCACCCACAGGCACTTCGCCCACTGTTTTCGCCAAGTGAGCTTGCTCCAGAGCCACTCCCATTTTGGCTTGATCTGAGTCAAATCGCTCTTGTTGCACCATCTCAGTCCAGACTTTTGTGTTCACGCGCATCTGGCGCCACCATGCCAAGTCGCTCCATCCACAAAGCCAGCCCCTGTTCGGCAGGACTTCCATGTGAGTACTTCGCATGCATTTTTTCGTGCGCTTCGGGGCGGTGTTGATTCAACTTCATTTTGAATTGATGGTGCGTGACTCGCATTGAAAAACCCACAATGGCAGATAACATGCTGTCTTGATACGATTCAGGCAAAGCGCGCCACTGCTTGGCGTAACTCTCTTCGTGATCGGCAATCAATTGCTTCAAAAGGTGATCTTTTTTTTCAGATTCATCAACAAATTCAATCTCTCCTTGCACATGCAAGGTCAGGTAATTCCAAGTGGGGACCCTCACCAAGTCGGGGTAGACGCTAGGAGACATGTAACCCTGAGGCCCCATGAAAATGGCCAACGCTTTTGGATTGCTCTGCAGCGCCAAAACATGGGGGTTGTTTTTTGCAAAATGGCCTCTCAAAATCCAAGCAGGAGCGCCATCACCCCTCACTGCTTGAACCTCTTGCACGTGGCACTGAAGTGGCAAGTGCGTCACTTTGGGCTCGCCGCTTGCGCCAACACTCACCAACGTGGCCAAGGGATGCTCGAGCATCAGTGTCTGCGCCAACTCCAAATCCTCTCCCTTGAACGCGGGGGGCATGTAAATTGAATCCTGGGTCATGGGTCAACCAAAAAGTGAATGGAAAGCTTCTCACACGCTTGAAAGAAATTTGAGCTGCGTTGAGTCCTACAGTTCAGTCCCATTCGATCAATGAGGCTACTCCACGCACTTGGCTCACAGTTTAATACAACCGCCAAACTCATCCAAATCCATTTGTGCTTGCTGCACAAAAGAACAATCAACACGGATTGAGCCTGTTTTGTCATGATCCAAGAAGCGCTCAAGAGCCGCTGCGCACAACTGCCTTAAAACGTCCAAGTGAGCCCACAACAAAAAAGTGATCACTTTGAATGTGAGCAATAGCATCAGAAACAAAAACCTGCATGCCAGCCTACTCATCTTGAACCTTTGGGTCAGTGACCAAGCCCCCATGAAGCTCCAAAGCTTGATTGGGCAAGGGTGTTTGAGGA